>Ga0315279_10001412_pt1 | contig 40204 bp, 37 predicted proteins | sample YL17G06_20_MG_FD_203694 | JGI IMG/M metagenome (GOLD analysis project Ga0315279, IMG submission 203694) | Sediment microbial communities from Yellowstone Lake, YNP, Wyoming, USA - YL17G06_20 | ecosystem: Environmental > Aquatic > Freshwater > Lake > Sediment | place: USA: Wyoming | collected...
GCGGATTGGTGTATGTAAGGGCCTGTGCAGTCGAGCACATGGCAACCAGTAACAGAATGGAGATTGTCGCAGTCTTTTTCACCATTAGGATTATTTTATCCGAAACAAGATACTTGGCAAATGAGTCATAATGGATAAATGGCCTTCTTTTCAATACAAGTTATAAGAGTTCGGAACCATACTGCTCAGATAACCGGCTTTCGAGTTGTAGGTGGGTTGTATGTGTGCCACGAAAGCTGATGTGGGCAAGTTGGCTAATCCGGTCTGGTCAAAGCCTAACCAGCAGGTCAGAACAGACGCAGTCAATGTAAATCGTTCAACTTGAAGGGCTTTCTTAAATTCCATGAGCATTATCGAGCGACCTGTGTGACCAACGTCAATTATTTTTTCTATTACGGCAGGTTTCTGAGCCGTGAAAGTAAAATACTCCTGACAGTATGAGATGAACGGGCCGGCTATGCTGCGTATTAGATGTATTCGCCGTTTTTTGATGGAGACTAATGTTCAGTGAGGAAAATCCTCTGCTTTCTTAGATGATGTGGATTCAAGACCTGAGTGTAAAATACTGGACTTAAAAGCATCGTTTTCACAGACTTCTTTTGCGAGCAGGGCATATCCGTCGCTGAGCGGATGACTGGCGTCACAATAGAACTTGCTCGGTAATGGAGGAGGTATGTAATAGGCGAGATTTTGCTGTTGAAGCCATATTTCAATTTCGTTTCTCATTTTTTGATAAGTGTCGCTACTTTGTCGGGTCAGGATGTGTTCATTAAACGGGCCAACGAGAACAAATATCCTGTTGCCCCTCGCCCTCAAAATCTCGATTGAACGGCGGAAAAACTTCCATTGCAAAGATGTATCGAGCCGGACGAATGGCATATCTTGTTTAGGGATTCCTTTTTCCGCCCAGGAAATATCCTCGGCGTAATCGCGGTCATCTGAAGCCGTAAGTGTAAAGAAGATAGCCCTCAATGGATTGTCGTAAGGGTGCTCTATCGTCCAGCCGGGCAGGTCCATATTTTCGAAGCAGCTAATTTTCAAATGTGAAGCCCAGCTTAGGAATGGCACATAACGTTCTATGACGTTTGATATTCGCTTGGAATAAGGAACTTTATAGCAGGGAATTTTGGGGGTGAATTGCGGGACCAGCTTGGGATGATTGAACCGAAATTCTTTGTCGATTTGCAAATCGTGCTTATCGGAGCTCATCCATAAAAGATTAAGATGGAGAATGACATTTTTTCGTGAAATAGCTCGGCCATAATACTTAAGCAGGCCCTCCATCGCCGCCGGATGTATGCCATCTACACCCATATTAGCGAACCGACCTTTGCCTGTAATTTTGTTAAGATAATGTGACAAGGTGTTATTTTCAGGCACATAATGTCCCCAGATGACAGAGTCGCCGATTACAAGCGTTTCGTATTGTGTGCAAGCCCAGCGAGAGTATCGGCTGTATAGCCAGTAGTCATTGCTTAACCGAGATGGTATGCGATAATCCGGGTTTTGCTCAAATTTTTCGATATGGTGCCAAATCACCGGTGCAATGGACAATAATGCAGAGATGATAACAGCGGCGACAATCCATTCCCATCCCGATAATCGCAGCCAGTTGGAGCTAAAAGGTATATCAGGCTCGTTTGCCGAGCGCGAACCGTTCTGGATACCCAATTTTGTGTTCATTTCATTCCGACTCATTTGCGAAAGAGTTCATAAGGTTTATTTGCCCGTCAAAACTGGACATAAATAAATGCCTGCTCACTTGCAGGGGCAAAGATGACAAGATATAGAACCATCAAAACAATAAGTCCTATTCGCACGGGTCTAAACTCTAATATATTCTTAAATGTGGATTCGTAAGCAAACTGATACAGCCACGTAGTGAAAACAAGAGTTATCGCTATCAAGGGGCAATAAGGGTTTTCTATTTCGAGGTTAAATATCCCTCTTAGAATCACCCAGGCATCATTTATATTTTCCGCCCGGAAGAAAATCCATGTAAAGGTAACAAAGACGAACACGAATAGTTGCTTGACCAATTTTGGCACTTTTTCCTTATAGAAGGATGTTCTCTCCAGCTCCCACGTCAGGGAGCGGCCAAGGGCGTGTATTGCGCCCCAGATTACAAATGTCCAGCCGGCACCGTGCCATAGTCCCGAAATTACCATTGTCAGAAATATATTTCGATAGGTATTAAATTTGCCTTTGCGGTTCCCTCCGAGTGGAATATAGACGTAATCCTTGAACCAGGAGGATAGACTTATATGCCACCTTGACCATAAATCCCCCAGCCCGGTTGCAAGATAGGGATTATTAAAGTTAAGCATCAGTCGAAAACCCATCATTCGCGCCGCGCCGCGTGCCATATCCGTGTAACCACTGAAGTCGAAATATATCTGCCAGCTAAATAGAAATGTAGCTAATATCAATGCCGGCGACTGAAATTGCTCCGGGGCTGCGTACACCTTGTCAACGTAAAGGGCCATATAATCGGCAAGGGCCACTTTCTTGAAAAGACCTACAACAAATAGGGACAGGCCGTCTGTTATATTCTGAATGGAAAATTCCGGCCTTTTACTCAATTGAGGAAGCAAATTTTTAGCTCTCTCGATTGGTCCAGCCACCAGACGTGGAAAGAAAGAGACGAAGGAGGCATATCTTATAAAACTCTTTTCCCTTTCTATATTGCCGCGGTAGCAGTCGATGATATAGCCCATTGACTGGAACGTGTAGAACGATAGGCCGACAGGCAGAATTATGCTGGGTGCTGGTAGGGCATACTTAATTCCCAGCAAAGACAAGAGAGTGTTCAAGTTGTCGGTGATGAAGCCGCCGTATTTGAAAAAGCCGAGCAGGCCGATGTTGTTTAATATGCTTACGGAAAGCCATATCTTTCTGCGGCTGCTTTTAGCCATCCTTCCGGCAACTATGTAGTCAAGGAGTGTTGACCAAAAAATTGGGATCAGGTAAAGAGGATTGAAGCACGCATAAAAAAAATAAGAAGAGGCCAAGAGCCAGAGGATGCCCAATCTGGTTTTTTTAAGAGCCAGATAAACAGGGCATACAATCAGGAAAAATATCGCGAACGGCCAAGTGTGAAAATACATTTTGAGCTATTCTCTTGTCAAAACGCGAATGTGAGCTTCTACAGAGTCCGCCAGTCCTTCCAGATGATAACCGCCTTCGAGGACGGAAACCAGCCGACCTTCGCAGCACTTTTGAGCTATTTCTTTGGTAATCTGCGTCAATTTTGCGAAGCCCTGCGGCGTTAAGCTCATACCACCGAGGATGTCGTCTTTATGTGCGTCAAAGCCCGCAGAGATGAGCACAAAGTTCGGCGAAAAAGCGAGGGCCGGAGGTTTGAGTTTTTCTTCAAAGGCCTTTATGTAGTCCTCATTATCAGAACCGGCCGGCAAAGGCACATTGATATTATAGTTCAGTCCCTTTCCGCTCCCTTTTCTTGTTTCATCCCCTGTGCCTGGATAGAAGGGATACTGGTGGACGCTGAAGTATAGCACAGTAGGGTCATCATAAAACGCTGCCTCGGTCCCATTGCCATGATGCACATCCCAATCTACGATTAGTATCTTTGATAGGCCATACCTTTTTTGGATATACCGGGCACCGATAGCAACGTTGTTAAAGATGCAGAATCCCATTGCCTTATCCTTTAGTGCATGGTGGCCGGGTGGACGAATCGCACAAAAAGCATTCGTGATTTTTTTCTCCATAACTGCATCGATGGCAGAAAGGACACCGCCTGACGCCAATAGGGCGACTTCATAGGATTTTGGTGATATCGGAGTATCTATGGAATCCAGAAAGCCGGTGTTTTGCCGGCAGCTTCTTTGAACACGCTCTATATACTCCGGTGTATGAACTGTAGAAACCCACTCAATCGCAGCCGGTTTTGGCGAGAGAAGTAATAACTGCGAGTATAATCCCTTTTCTTTCAATAACCGGACTATTGCAGCCAATCTTTCGGGTCTTTCCGGGTGACCTTCGGTTGTTTTGTGCTCTAAGTAAATATCATCGTATAGAAAACCTGTCTTTGATGTCTGCTGCGGTTTGTTCGCTTCTGCTACGTTGTTCTTGGGGCCTGTGTTGTCAGATACGGTTCTTACGCAGCGAAAGCCAATGGCGTCGCTGGCTAAGCAAGTGTCGTTTATGGAAGGGTCGCTGGCACGATAGGCGGAGCGACAACTGCCAGCGGTTGAATTCCAGGCACCGCCCCGCAAAACCCTTTCCTTTCCGTTTGCAGGGCCCTTTGGGTCTTTTTCGGAGCTTTCTTTGTAATAGCTCTTTGAATAATAGTCGTTACACCATTCTGCTACGTTTCCATACATATCATATAGTCCCCAGGGATTTGGTTTCTTCTGGCCGACCGGATGCGTCTTGCCAGATGAGTTTTCAGCAAACCAAGAATAGGTATTAAGCATACGCTGGTCATTACCAAAGTTGAACTTGGTAGTCGTTCCAGCTTGGCAGGCATATTCCCATTCGGCTTCCGTAGGTAGCCGGTATCCATTTGCTTGAAAATTGCACTGCCAGGTCTTTTCATCGTAACAGGGCTGGAGGCCCTCCGCCCGTGAGCGCTCGTTACAGTATAGGGCTGCATCGGTCCAGTTAATCTGGTCTAATGGATTATTTGGATTCTTAAAATGAGAAGGGTCCGGCAGTTGAAACCTCTTAAATTGGTCTTGTGTTACTTCATATCTGTCCATCCAAAAAGGGCTAACCCATACCTTATGTATGGGTGACTCATCAACAGGCCCTTCTTTACTCCCCATCTCAAACCAACCCCCAGCAATTAGAACCATTTTCACACCGGTCTGGGTTGTTATAACCTGCGGCAGAGTTTTGGTATCTTTAACGCGTTTGCAGCCAAGAATAGCTGAAAAGGTCAATAGCACGCAAAGTATCAGCGTAATTAGCTTATTTGAATTCATTTAACGCTTCACAGTCGGAATAGGCGCCCAGTCCGGCTCTTTGTTATGGTTACCGTCGGTTGTGATTTGGGCCCATTTACCTGTCAGGTCGCTGACGCAGATGTTCCATCCGGGCGCCTTACCGCCCACCATCTCATCTCCCTTCGGGCCGTAGCTAAATGCAATATACCTGCCATCCGGGGAGAAATCGGTATGATAAACCTCATATTCTTTTTGGCACTTAACAACACCAAGAACATTGGTCACCTTAGGTGTAGAAGACGTCAGGTTGATGTCGCCGACACACAGGTCCCAATCGGAGGCCCCCCATGTTATCCTCTTTCCATCAGAGCTAAAATCAGGTCTGCAACCTGTAACGCCATCAGATGTCAAATCAAAGATTTTGGTTCCGCCGGCTTCAAAAGCAAGAATGGCGTGTTTGAAGCCCATCCCTCCGTGCACGGTGGCAAGAAACCAATTGCCATCGGGCGACCAGCAAATATTGTAAAGGTGATGTAAGTTTTTGTTTGGGTGTTCTCTGTGTTTTTGTGTTTCCAGGTCGTAAAAGGAAAGCCCTTTGGAGGCATAATCGGTAATATTGTAGCGGTCGAATTCTCCTTTTAGATATGCGATTGTTTTCCCATCGAGACTCCAGCAAGATTCACGGGCATTCTCGGCAACTTTGACTCGTCCTGTGCCATCAATGTTCATATAATAAACATTTCGGACTTTCGGTTCTTCTGCTGGCTCATCAACGACAAAACAGATTTTGGTGCCATCGGGGGAGACATGCGGATACATTTCATTTACGTTGGAAGTGTTGGTGAGATTTACGGGATTTGAGCCATCGGCATTTATCATAAACAGTTCCCAATTCTCAATGCCGTTTGTTTCGCGGAATGTCTCGTGCACAATCTTAAAGGGAATTGTTCTCAGGTTCAGCTCAGATGAGGGAGAGGGGACTATTCTTGGCCTCAGCCGCGTTTGTGTTTGTTGTCCATAAACGGCGATATCTACTGCGGCAATGTTTAGGAGGAGAACAAAAAAAATTCCCACACCTGTTTCAAATAGTCCTATCTTCAGGCCGTGCGGTTTCTTTGCCATTTTATTTCCTTTTCAATCAGAGCCCAATATCGGCTCTCAATCACCGATATTGCAAATCGAGCAGTATTTAACTTACCGACTTAACCATTGCCGATTTATTTTGAATCGTGCCCGAGATAAAGTCAATAATTATTAGTTTCGGAGAGTTACATTGAAATACGAACAACAGATAAGCTAAGACGAACCTCTTGCAAGCCATCATTCTGTTTATTTGCAGCATACTTTCCCGTTGAATACAAACAGCCCGCAGTTTTAATTTTTACTGACTGGTTGACCACGAGTGCGTAATTAGTTATCCCTGAAAAATAATTTAACTTTTTTACAAGCAGCAGGTTGCATTCTAAAAAAAGTGCGCTAAATTGCAAGAAAGTGTCTGAAATATAATACCTGATGATGTTCACTATGGACGAAGGGAAAAGATACTGAAGAAACGGACTGAATTGAAAAGAAAAACGATTCTTGAAAGAAAGAAATATAACGGTAGAATTACAGTAACAGGAGCTGAAGTCGCTATCTAATTGAGAGACCTTTTTGTCTCATTTATGTTGACGACATAAAGTTCTTGATTCTGCAAGGATCTACATTACAATCTAACACGATCGAGTCGTTAGGGGTTAGTCGGCAGCCCGTTGAAGTCCCGGACCGAATCCCGAAGACCAACATTAGCGACTAAATGAGGGACACAGGTCATGAAGCCATATCGAGGCGTCAGGATGAGTGAATCGCTCTTGCAGAAGACGGCGTTGATTGTCTTGCTGGCAACCGCCGCATTGATGTCATCAGCCCAGGGAGATGGGACAGCCGCCAATGTCGTGATTTGGGACACGGTCTCGCATTTTGCCAGCACGGTCGATATTCGAGACAGGACCGGGTGGAAAGCCGTGCCCGCCGATCTTCTTATGCTTGAAGCCGACCCACCCAAGGCCTCTTCAGACCCGGGCTACTATGGCAGAGAGTACTCCTTCGGGGGAGATGCGGTCGTGGAGAATGGCTATATGACCGCGGTATTCTGGTCGGGCAAAGGAAGAGTGGTGCTCTACTCGCGAACCGACCTAAACGGTAAGATACTGGAATTCGTCCCGATTCAAACAAAGACAAAACCTACGAGCATCAGCCACTGCGGGATCCTGCAGAATACAGGTGATGAAGCAGCTCTGGAGGTCTCTTTTTCCACCGAGGACAAAGGGGGTGATTTATCTGCTGTCTTCTTGTTCAGCAAGACACAGATAGTTGAGATTAGACCTGCTGAGAACATGAAGGAGGTCAGCTTGCTGAGCCCCATCGAGTATGGCATCGTGCCCAGCTTCATCGGCGACGACCTGATATTTGGTCCCCGAGAATACCCTTCAGTGAATACGCTCTATGTTCCGTCAGAGAATCTCTTCCTTGGATTGTTGAAGGGAGAAAACGGCGTTCTGGTCATCACCTGGCCGAAGGGAAAACAACAAATGAGGCTCAGGTTGAGCAATGAAGGACAAGAAAGGCGCCTCATCGACTCTATTGACTTTGACAATGACGGGCAGAGTTTCTATCTGGCCACGCTGGAGTCACCCGGCATCTGGCATAGAGAAGAGCTAAAGCCCTCTTACTTGGAGAAGGATGTTGCAATCGACTGGAAAAGACCCTTTCCTGCAAAATGGATAACCCAGTTGGATGAAGCCGGCGTGAAGGCCACTTTCGCGTTCAGAGAATCTAAAGGCCAGATCTGGCGCGGCGTACCCGGTATGTACACATACCCCGTCTGGTTCAACGGGGACAATGCTGTCTATCATCTAAGCAAGAAGGTACTCCCCAAGGGAGAATCTGTCATATACTTCCTTGAAGGAAAAGATACTCCTGTCTCGGTCTCTACGCCTGTCGATGTTATGAAGGCAACACTGGGCAGGCAAGCCTGCGACCCTATACTTGACGTCACCGGCCGCAAGCTCCGTACCCATCATAGAAGAGGAGCCGTGGGCATTCGCCGCGCCTGTACCTGTGGGTGCACAGAAGCCATAGAGGCTGTTTTTAAGGCAGGCGAGGAGGTCGAAAAGAGGGAGTATGTCGAGGGGGCTTTGGAAGATATGGCCTACTTTGTCAGGCGGCATATGGAGAGAATCGATGAATACAGAGATTTTGCCGATGAAATGATCAAGTTCCTGCGCGTGACTGGAAGCTCTTCTGCCGAGTTGAAGTCATTCCTCGATGGTCTGGAGCAGATTGCGCAGCAGATACCCCAGGAATACAACGTGCAGAGAGAGAACATCAAGTCTCTGGAATATGCCGATGAGCTGGCTCGCAAGACAGCGGAACTGACCAGCAAGAAAGATCCACGCAACCTGCCGGTCTGCCTGGATCTCGGCAAGGAATGGAGAGCAATGGGCGGTGCTCAAGACGGTCTTCTCGCACAGTATCACGTGACAATCAGAAAATTGTTTCAGCAAGCAGGTTATGGCTGCGTGAGTCAGCCAAAGGCCGTTGAACTATCACAAGAGATCCGAAGACGCTGCAGGCAGTGCCTTAGAAATCCTGACGGCTATGAGATATGGCCGGACTATTGACACGAGACATCAACTCCAACGGTGCAGATCGGAAGCCAAGAATTATGAGACACTTCATCGTAACAGTATTTGTTCTATCCATGGCCTTGGCATTGCTGCAAGGCTGCGAGCGCAAGACTCCAAACAATAGCCCGAAAGCACCAGGTGACGGCCCAAGCAAAACAGAGACGCGATCTAAAATAGAGATGATTTTACTTCCAGGAGGCCGGTTCACGATGGGAGACAAAGATGAGGTCGATGCAATGCCTCACGAGGTTGTAGTGAGCTCATTCTATATGGACAAGTACCTGGTGACTCAGGAGCAATACCAGAGAGTCTGCGGAGAGAATCCTTCCCGATGGAAAGGAGACAAGAATCCTGTAGAGCAGGTACGTTGGTCCGATGCTGTGAGATTCTGCAATGAGCGTTCTCGCCTGGAGGGGCTTCAGCCCTGCTATGACGTGGAAACCTGGCAATGCAACTTCGATGCAAACGGATACAGGCTGCCCACGGAAGCGGAGTGGGAATATGCCTGTCGGGCAGGGACCCAAACAGCCTATTTCTTCGGGAGTAATCCCTTAAAACTGGCTGACTATGCCTGGTTTGACAAGAACTCCGGCGGACACCCACACCCTGTAGGTCAGAAGCGGCCCAATCCGTGGGGATTGTATGACATGTGCGGCAACGTATGGCAATGGTGCAATGATTTCTATCAGGTTGACTATTATCAGGAGGCTCCTCAGGAAAACCCCAGAGGGCCGAAGAACGGCGAAACTAAAGTGGTTCGCGGCGGTGCATGGAAATTTAGCGCTCAGAACTGTCGCTCCGGCTACCGCTATAATGAAAATCCTGGCTATGTGGATGTCTGCTTTGGATATGATATCTATGGCTTTCGTTGTGTTAGAAGTGCCTCCCCATAGAAACGATGACGCCGGCGGGCTACTGTTGCAACAGACCGAAAGAGCCACCGGTATCATCGAAAGATTTGCTGCTTGCTTTACCGATCACCGCGACCCAGACTTGATTGAACATTCTGTCGAAGAATTGATTGCCCAGCGGAATATATGCCCTGACTCTGGGATACGAAGACTTAAACGACCATGACCAATTACGTAACGATCCACTGTTGGCTGTGCTGGTATGCAAAGACGACCCTACTGGCCAGGACAGAATGCGCAGCCGTGACAAAGGCAAAGCACTGGCAGGTAAGAGCACACTCAACAGGCTGGAATTGACGCCGGTTGGTGCCAACAGCAAAAGCCGATACAAAAAGATTACTGTAAATCGCTACGCTGTAGACGATTTCTTCATTGAAGTATTTTTAGAATCATATAACCGGCCTCCTTCGATAATCATCCTTGACCTGGATGCCACCGATGACCCTTTGTATGGCCATCAAGCCGGACGGTTCTTTCACGGCTATTACAACAACTACTGTTATCTGCCGTTATATATCTTCTGTGGCGAACATCTTTTATGTGCTCGCCTAAGGTGTGGTTTTACGGCGGGTTGCCTGCCCTGCCTGCACTGAGCCTGTCGAAGTGAGCAAGCGCAGCGAGTCGAAGGGTTTAGCCCCGAAGCCCGCTTCGGAGTCCCCATATTTAGCCCCACAATTTATTGTGTGGGTTTGGTTTAGCCGTTGTCGGCATTTATCCGCCGTAGCGCACGCGAAGGCGGACGACAACGTAAAAAAATGTAGGGTGGGTCTTGCCCCACCAAATCCTTATTGTTTAGCCCCGAAATTTATTTCGGGGTTTTCTTTCGTTTAACCCTTGCCCACCACTTGCCCGCCGTAGTTTATACGAAGGCGGAAGCCCCGCTTTTTAGGGCGAAGTAGGGAGCGACCTGTGGTGAGCAAGGTCGAACCAAGTCGAAGGGTTTATGCCGAGGGTTATTCCGCCTTGCACCATTGACTTCACAAAATCCCTTTGCTATTATATTTTACGTAAAGTCATTGTTCTTTTGTGATTTTTTGAAATTGTTGCGGAAATAGTCCGGATGCCTGACATACCGTCAAAAATTTCGGAGCTTATCGAAACCTTCGACCGCAATATCGAGGCCTACCACTCTCCACAATATTATGAAACCCAGCTTCGAATAGAGTTCATCGACCCATTCTTTGAAGAGCTCGGCTGGGACGTAATCAACAAAGCCGGCAACGCCCCACAATATAGAGACGTCATCCACGAAGATGCAATAAGCATCGCCGGCGCAACCAAAGCCCCAGATTACTGTTTTCGCATTGGCGGCGTCCGAAAATTCTTCCTCGAAACCAAAAAACCCTCCATAAACATCAAAGGCGACCGTGAGCCCGCCTACCAGTTAAGACGCTACGCCTGGTCTGCCAAACTGCCCCTTTCAATCCTCACCAACTTCGAAGAGTTCGCCATTTACGATTGTCTGACCCGCCCCAGTCATACCGATAGCGCCGCCACCGCCCGAATTATGTTACTCAGCTACAAGGATTATCCTGACAAGTGGCAAGAAATCGCCGCCATCTTTAGCAAAGACGCCATATTAAAGGGCTCTTTCGACAAATTCGCCGTCTCCGAAAAAGGCAAACGCGGCACAACCACCGTTGACAAAGAATTCCTCGCAGAAATCGAAAGCTGGCGCAGGATACTCGCCCAAATCATTGCCATCAGGAATCGTTCCCTATCAATCCCGGAACTAAACTTCGCCGTTCAGCAAACCATTGACAGAATCCTCTTTTTGCGAATGTGCGAAGATAGAGGAATCGAACCCCTCGGCCAGCTCCAGGCAATAATCTCCGGCGACCGCGTCTATCCCCGGCTCTGTGAAATCTTCGAAAAAGCCGACCAGAAATACAACTCAGGCCTGTTTCATTTTGAGGATGAGCCCAACCGCGAACCGCCGGACAAACTCACGCTAAATCTTGTTGTTGATGATGACAAGCTAAAATGGATTTTGGGTAGTCTCTATTATCCCCGAAGCCCCTACGAATTCTCGGTTATGCCCCCCGAAATCCTCGGCAACGTCTATGAGCAGTTCCTCGGAAAAGTCATTACTCTTACCCCTGCACACCACGCCAAAATCGAGGAAAAACCCGAAGTGAAAAAAGCAGGCGGCGTCTATTACACCCCATCATACATCGTTGACTACATCGTCAAAAACACCGTCGTCAAACTGTTGGGGGCTTTCCCCAACACCCTGAGCGAACCTGTCTTGAGCTTAGTCGAAAGAGTCGAAGGGTCTGATTCCGCCGGTCATTGCGAGGAGGCCGAAGGCCGACGTGGCAATCTCCGCAACGACCCCTCTTGTCATTCTGAGTCCGGCAAAGCCGTCGTGCCGGACGAAGAATCTCATTCTTCAATCGCAAATCTTAAATCGAAAATCGAAAATCACAACCCCCTGACCCCTAAGCAAGTGGCACACTTGCGCATTTTAGACCCCGCCTGCGGCTCCGGCTCGTTCCTCTTGGGCGCCTATACGCATCTCTTAGATTATCACCTCGACTGGTACACCAAAGACGACCCCGAAACCTGGCTCAAAAAGAAAAATCCCCCCATCTACCAGGTTAGCCCCCACACCTGTGGTGGGGGTCCTTTCTACCGCCTCACCGTCTCTGAGAAAAAACGCATCCTCTTAAATAACATCTTCGGCGTTGACATTGACCCACAGGCCGTAGAAGTCACAAAACTCTCTCTGCTCTTAAAAGTCCTCGAAGGCGAAAACTCCCAGACCCTACAAAACCAATACCTGATGTTCCACGAAAGGGCGCTGCCCGACCTCGCAAATAACATCAAATGCGGCAACTCCCTCATCGCCCCCGACTTCTTCGATAACCTCGAACCCTCCGTCATTGCGAGCGAAGCGAAGCAATCTCACCATCGTCATTCCCGCGAAGCCTGTCCCGAGCGCAGTCGAGGGAGCGGGAATCTCGACGACCTCCGCCAGAAAATTAACCCCTTCGACTGGCAACAAGAATTCCCGCAAATCTTCTCCCGAAAAAACGCCGGCTTCGACGCCGTCATCGGTAACCCACCGTATTTAAAAGAATATACAAATCATCAACCTTTTCATGATTTACAGGGAACAAAACTCTATAAATATTATCAGGGCAAAATGGATTTATGGTGTATCTTTGCTTGTCATGCTTTAGATTTACTGAAGAAAGGTGGGCTACATAGCTTTATTGCCCCGAACAACTGGATCACTAACTATGGCGCTAGTAAATTGCGAGACAAGATTTTATCCGAAACTAACTTCAGAATCTTTGTAGATTTTGGTAGTTATATGGTTTTCCAGAATGCGAGTATTCAAACGATGATATATCTGCTAGAGAAAACCGGCAAACCCAATTATGGAGAAACCGAATATAAACGATTGAACATTAAGAAAATATCTGAAAGTGAATTAGTTCAATTTTTGGAAAGGAACAAAATCACACCTAAAGTTGGAATTTCTTTTTCAACCAAAATCGAATCTATCGGAAAAGGAAGAGTGTTTACTTTTGTAAATCCTAAAGCTTTAAAAATTATTGATACAATTTATTGTAAAGGAAACTACCGATTCAAAGAAAATGAAATAGCTCAGGGTATTGTGTCACCTCAGGATTATGTAATATCTAATCATTTATCTAAGCTCAGAAAAAAAGAAATTAGTCTTGGTGAGGGTATTTTTATTTTGTCTGATGAAGAAAAAGACAAAATGAAGCTAAATCAAACAGAAAAGAAGTATATAAAGCCGTTTTATACAACAGAAGAGTTATATAGATACCATGGCGATTCTAAAAATAAGTTGTGGATAATTTATACTAACAAGCAGGCATTAGAGCAAATAGCAAATATGCCAAATATCAGTAAGCACCTTGACCGGTTTAAATCAGTAATAACATCAGATAACAAACCGTATGGCCTTCATAGAGCACGTAACGAAGATTTTTTTACCGGCGAGAAAATTACATCACTTCGGAAGACAGACAAACCACACTTTACATATACGGATTTTCCTTGTTATGTTTCACAAACATTCTTTGTTCTCAAACCTAAGGACATCAATCTAAAATATCTTACAGGTCTTCTAAACTCAAAACTTATTATGTATTGGCTTAAGCATAAGGGTAAAATGCAAGGCGACATTCTACAAATTGACAAAGAACCGTTATTGAATATTCCCATCCGCACCATTGATTTTGACAATCCCGAAGACAAAGCCATCCACGACAAAATGGTCCAACTTGTTGAGCGGATGTTGGAATTACACAAAAAGTTGTCTACCGCCAGGATTCCTGATGAAAAGACGCGAATCCAGCGTGAAATCTCCGCCACCGACTCTCAAATCGACAAACTCGTCTATTCCCTCTACGGCCTAATCGAAAACGAAATAAAAATCGTTGAAGAAAGTGAGAAACAATGAAACTGTATGAGTTGAATTCGATACTTATTTTTGTTTTTTTCTTTTTACCGGGCTTTGTATCGCTAAAAATATGGTCTCTCTTCCACAGTAGGAAAGAAGTAAACCAGCATGCTCTAATTTATGATTGTATCTTCTTTTCGATAGTTAACTTTGCCCTTCTTTCACCAATTGTAATCCCTTTTTTCGTTTATGGTTGGTACAAAATCCATCCACTTTTGCTAGCGCTATTCATCTTGCTCTATTCTTTAGTAACGCCTGTCTTCTGGCCCTTTCTTTGGCGCTTTCTTATAAATAAGAAGTGCTTATATAGATTTTTTCAACTGCCGTATGCTACAGCATGGGATTATTTTGTCCATCAAAGAAAAAGTTGTTTTATGCTGATTCGTCTGAAAGATGATAGTATGATAGGAGGGTATTATGGGACAAATTCGTATGCGTCAACTTCACCCGATGAACAGGGCGTTTATTTAGAAAAAGTTTACAAAATAAATCAGGATGGGACTTTCGGACATGAAATACAGGATTCATTTGGTTTAGTTATTTCAAAGGACGATTACAAATATATAGAATTCTTTTATGAAGGTAAGGACTGAAACATGAGTAAAAGCGGAAAAAATGAATCTGACAAATTTGGTATTAGGCCTATTGAAGAAGGATTGAAACCAGACTCATCAAGAGGAGTTAAACCCACTCAAGGACAAAATAATCCTAAGCCGCCACGAGGTGGGACAGGCCAATCTAATAAGACCAAGTAACATTTATATGTAGTGGCCTGCACTTAATCTTGGAATAATTGAACGGAATAATAGTGACGGCCCCACAGCCACCGTTTTTGGCCACCTGAATAATGACTTCGCCGCTGGCTGGTAACACCCAGCCGGGGGACAGAGCCGAAAAGCTGACCGCAGATGTTCACATCGAGGACAGATTCGGCTATGACCAATAAGGCTTTTTCGAACGCCTGCGGCGAAGTCCTTCTGTGCCCTCTGTTTCCTCTTTGGCCAAAACTCTTTCCGTGTTAATCCGTGGTTCCTTTTGTGTTTTTTGTGCCTTTTTGTGGCTAAAATCCGCGTCTGAAAAATTTGTGTTTATTTGTGTGAATTCGTGGCTAATTTTTATTGATTTTTCATTGATAATATGTTAGAATTCCCGCCAGTTTACCAGCAGGTAAACGTCAACCGCCCCGTAGGGCAAGGTCTTAGGCCAGCATGCCCAGTCAAATCCAGTCGTTTGTTAATGTTCAATTTGTTTTGAATTTGTGTCATTTGGATTTCGATATTGTTTCGGATTTCGATATTCGGATTTCGAATTTATATTGATATTCTCGGAGGTTCTCTCATGCCCACAGAAGCCCAAATCCTCGCCAACCATATAGAGTTGCGCAATACGCAATACGAAACATGCTATACGAGAATCGGGTATCCAGAATCGAGCAACGATTTATGCAAAACAAACCCAATTTGCTGGACACTTAAATGAATGTAAGCTCCGTTAAAACAAAGCATTATGAAAATAAACGACTTTGCAGACGCGGTGAAAAACAAACCCAATCAAACCCAATCAAACCCAGCAGTTCTCTACGCTCTTTTTGGCTTTCACTTTTCTTTGCTCCATCTATAATCTGGCAATGCAGACCTGGACGATACAAAATCTATTGAACTGGATTACCCAATACCTTAGTGAAAAGGGTATCGATGAGCGACCTGCCACGGACAAGGACTTGACTTTTTCAAAATTGGTCCAAAATCGCTCACTTTTTGCTAAAAACTGCTCAAAAGTTGACAAAAAATGCAAATTTTTGACCGTTTTTTACCCTATTTTTCTACCCCAAAAGGGGTATTTTCCCACCTCACCAAATGTCCAAAATTGAGGATCTCTGCAACCGTGTTTCCGAGTCACGAGCCACTGGTCACGAGCGACGAAGCAAATGGAGACGAAGGGAATCGGACCCTCATTTCCGCGATGCGACCGCGGCGTGCTCCCGTTACACCACGTCCCCAAAATTCACATAATTTTACCTATTTTAGCAAAACGCCTCAGAAAAGCCAGCTTTTTTTACTCCTGGCCAGCCAAAATCTTAGAATTGCCACTGCTCATAGCAGACTATCTTTTCTATCGGCTCACGCTTTGGCTCTTTTGGCTTATCCGCCGGATACCCAACCGCCATAAGTTCAATAATCGCAACATCTTGCGGTATGCCAACTATCGGTCGCACCTTGTCCGGGTAGAACGACCCAATCCAGCAGGTTGCCAATCCTAACTGCGTTGCCTGTAAGGCGATATGTTCAAGTGCAATCGCTACATCAATTGGCCCAAGCGCATGCCCACACCGCATTATCTCGCTGCTTACGCTGCAAGCAACTATAATCGCCCCAGCTTTTTCTATAAACGTTTGATTATTCGCAGCTTCCGCCAATTTATGTTTCTTTTCCTTATCCGTCACCACCACAAAACGCCAGTCCTGCAGATTCTTCGCAGATGGTGCGAGGCGTGCCGCCTCCAAAATCGTGTCCAGCTTTTCCTGCTCAATTGCTTTATCCTGATACGCCCTGCAGGAGTATCTTTTACGAATGGCTTCCAGTACCGTCATAATCACACCTTAAGTTTGTTCTGTCGTAACGCGGTTATTAAATTCTGGTTGTGCAAGAATATAAGGCTTATGTAATCTTGACGCAAGGGGCAAAAATTTGTATTGTGAAGGCTGTTCGGGCGGTTAGCTCAGTTGGCCAGAGCGCCTGCCTTACACGCAGGAGGCCGCAGGTTCAAGTCCTGCACCGCCCATTTCTCCAAGCCCTTTTTATAAGGCACTTACTACAGCTTCAATTTTTGGCAGGTATGCAAGAGTCTGATTTTGTGGCAGCAACCTTTTCATATAGCTCCTCCGGAACCTGCAGATAATGCCGGACCGATACTTCAATACTGTTCCTACTCCACGCGCTAATGACGTATTGTGGAAATCTCTGGGCCCAGTCCGTTTCGCAATTTTTACGCAAAACATGACACCATTTGGCCAACCGCTAAAGCTTTTCTCTTTTACAAATGACCCCCAAATCACGCCATAAATTGGTCCATACAATAGAATTTCTGGGGATCACTAACTGCTGGCGTTCCAAAGCCACTGAAAATGCTTCGAGCAAAAGGCTATATAGCCCTGGCTGAAGAGAACACAAAAAAAGTAACCTGACTTTTTGACGAGGATGATTGAGGTCTGTCAAAATATTGATAATTGGCAGAAAAATTTGCTCCTTTGTGAATCTTTCAGTTGAAAAACACTTGAAAAAGCAATCAGAAGAGTTACATCTTAATGACAAATTCTTTATTCTATTGGAAATGAAGTTTGGCGTTGTAGTTAATCAAGGATATACAATGTTATATGAGAAATCCCAGTGAGAATCGCATCAAAAAACCTACTCGTCGTTGCAGCAGTGACTTTCCTGGCCGCCGGTTCGCTTGCCCGTGCCGCCCAAGTCATTGAATCCGCCGCTGCTCATCCCCCCCGTGAGCGGCTGCTCATGGACTTCGGCTGGCGTTTCGCCTTCGGTCACGCGACGGATGTGGCGAAAGACTTCGACCACGCGACCGGCCAATTCTCCTACTTCGCGAAAACGGGCTACGGCTCCGGCGCATCGGGCCCCGACTTCGACGATCGTGCCTGGCGGGTGTTGAACCTGCCGCACGACTGGGCGGTGGAGGTCCCGTTCGAGCGTCGCGGCAGCGGCAGCCACGGTTTCAAAGCCGTAGGCCGCAATTTCCCGGAGACGAGTGTCGGCTGGTATCGCAGGTCGTTCACCATTCCCGCGTCCGATCTCGGCAGGCGCATCAGCATCGAGTTTGACGGCGTGTTCCGCGATTCGATTGTGTGGATCAACGGCCATTACCTCGGCACCGAGGAAAGCGGTTATAGCAGCTTTGCCTACAACCTCACCGAGTTCCTGAACTACGGCGGCAACAACGTCATCGCCGTGCGCGTGGATGCTTCGCTGGAGGAAGGCTGGTTTTACGAAGGCGCGGGTATTTACCGCCACGTCTGGCTCGTCAAGACGGCTCCGTTGCACGTTGAACGCCACGGCACGTTCGTCACCTCGGAGATCAAAGAGAGTTCCGCCGATGTCACTGCGTGCGTCTCGGTCATCAACGAAGGAACGAACGCCTCCACGTTCGACATCGAGCAAACGATCCTGGACGCCGAGGGCAAGACGCTGGCCACTGCGCAATCGAAGCAAGTCAGCCTCGCGGCCGGTGATACGGGTGATTTCACCAACGTCATCGCGGTCGCCAACCCGAAGCTGTGGTCCATCGAGACCCCGCAGATGCACAAGCTCGTCACGACAATCAAAGCGGGCGTTTCCGTCGTTGACCAATATGAAACGTCGTTCGGCATCCGTTCGATCCGCTTCGACCCAAACGAAGGATTCTTCCTCAACGGAAAGCACGTGAAGCTCAAAGGTTCGGACAACCATCAGGACCACGCGGGCGTCGGCGCGGCGATTCCCGATACGCTTCAGGAGTTCCGCATTGCCGAACTGAAGAAGATGGGATGCAACGCCTATCGCGCCTCGCACAATCCGCCCACGCCGGAGCTGCTCGACGCGTGTGACCGGCTGGGCATGGTCGTGATTGACGAGAACCGGTTGATGGGCACGACGAATTTTCATCTCAACGATCTCAAGCGGTTGATGCTGCGCGACCGCAATCATCCCAGCATCGTGCTCTGGTCACTCGGCAACGAGGAGTGGCGGATTGAGGGCACAGAAGTGGGCGGTCGTGTCACGGCAGCGATGCAGGCGTTCGCCAAACGGATTGATTCGACGCGGCCCATCACCGTGGCAATCAGCGGCGGCTGGGGCAATGGCAGTTCCATGGCCATCGAAGTCGCGGGCTTCAATTACATCGGCAACGGCAACACTGGTCAGCAGCACGCCCGGCGTCCGAATCAACCCATCGTAGGCACCGAGGAGTGCGCGTTCAACAACACCCGCGGCATCTACTTTGACGACCGCGGGAAGTGCCACCTGCGCGCCTACGATTGGGATCCGTCACAGTGGGGTTCAAGCGCCGAGCAGGGCTGGACCCATTACGCTGAGCGACCGTGGCTGGCGGGCATGTTTGTCTGGACCGGCTTCGATTATCGCGGCGAGCCGACGCCCTTCGGCTGGCCGGCAGTCAGTTCGCAGTTTGGCATCCTCGACACGTGTGGTTTTCCCAAGGACGTTTTCTATTACTTCAAATCCTGGTGGACCGATGAGCCGGTGCTCCACGTATTCCCCAACTGGAATTGGCCGGGCAAGGAAGGCCAGGAAATCAGCGTCTGGGCCTACAGCAATTGTGAGGAGGTTGAATTGTTCCTCAACGGCCAGAGTCTGGGCCGGAAGACGCTGAAGAGAAACTCGCACATCGAGTGGCCGGTGAAATACACACCTGGGATGCTCCTCGCGCGAGGCTACAAGGGCGGCAAAGAGATTCTCACCGAGAAAGTCGAAACCACCGGCGCGCCGGCGGCGATTCAACTCATGCCGCATCGCGCCACGTTCAAAGCGGATGGTGAAGACGTCTCAGTCGTCACGGTTCAAGTCAACGACGCGCAAGAGCGGCTCGTCCCGACGGCAAACAACACAATCACTTTTGAAATCACCGGACCGGGAAAAATCATCGGCGTCGGCAACGGCGATCCGTCGTCGCACGAGCCTGATCGTTTCGTGGAACGCGTCAGTGCGGCGGCCTTGACTTACTGGCGCGTGAGGGCGGTGGACGGGATCGAAAACCGGCCCGAGGTCGCGTTCGATTTCGACGATGCCAACTGGCCGAGCGCCGCCGGCGGTCGCGGAAGTCGGGGCGGCAGCGACGCGGCACCCACCCAGACCAACGTCTATCGCGGCGCGTTTGAACTGCCGGCGGCCACAAATGGGGTGACGGTCTCCGTGGTGCTGCGCAGCCTGGGCGAACAACAATGGGTTTACCTGAACGGGCAAGCCGTTGCGCAAAACGTGGCCCGCGCCGCCGGGCACGATTTCAAGCTCGACCCGGCACTGCTGCGCTCCGGTAAGAACGTCATCGCGGTCGTTGCCACTCCGTTGACCGGCGGACGCGGACGAGGCCAGGGAGGGCAGGGAGGTGCCGGCAACACGCCGATGGCGAAGATGGTCACTGCGCCGGATAACTGGAAGCGAAGTGTCTTCAATGGACTGGCGCAAGTGATCGTGCAATCCACCCAACAGTCGGGAGAAGTCACGCTCAAGGCCAGCTCACCGGATTTGTCGTCAAACGTGCTCAGACTCCAATCGCAACCCACGGCCTTGCGTCCCGCCGTGCAAGCTTCACAACCATGAAAATCCAGACCGTTGATGAGGTTCACCACATGAAATCGAAACCGTCCTTGTTATCGGGAGCGTGTCTTTTCCTCGCCATCACCCTGCGGATTTCCGCACAGACCCAGTATCCATTCCAGGACCCGAACCTGCCGATTGAGGAACGGGTCAACAACATCGTCTTATTGATGACACGGGAGGAAAAGGTTGCGTTCCTCAGTTCCCGTCCGGGTGTGCCGCGGCTTGGCATCCGCAACATTGGCCACTGTGAAGGACTTCACGGTATGGCGCAGGGTGGCCAGAGCAACTGTGGCCGCTGCAATCCCGCTCCCACCACTATTTTTCCGCAGGCTTATGGCATGGGCGAAACGTGGGACACGGAACTTATGCGGCAGGCCGGCGCAGTGGAAGGCTACGAGGTGCGCTACATGGTCCAAAGCGAAAAGTATCGTCGTGGCGGACTGATTGTGCGCGCGCCCAACACGGACCTGGGCCGCGACCCGCGCTGGGGCCAGACGGAGGAATGCTGTGGCGATGAGCCGTTTTTAGAAAGGATAGGAGTTCCGACTATGGCAAGACAATCGGCACACACTCGCTAAAGCCAGCAAACTCAACACAGAAATTAGCAGCATCGAAACCAGTTGTAATCGTGATATTCTTTATCGTTATCATGAAGACGCAAGTCTTGAAATAAAACCCGCCGCTGGCAAGACCGCCCTCGTTTACATGGGCGTTTTTGAAGGTAAATTTGTCCTTCCCTGCCTTGAGTTCGCTCGCAGGTATGGTAAACTTCTGTGTGCCAAAAGTAACGACAAGTCCTTCGCTGACCCTATAAGCCATACTCAAATTTGGGTCTTCAACCGCAAAGCCGCCTTTGACCGACAACTGGTCGCTGTCCGGTTTATTGCCTCGCTTGACCTGAATCTTGTCGAACGCCCTTAAGGAGTCCTTGACTCCCACCATTAACTTTATGGGAATAGATTTCTGGGGGCCATTAACTACGTCTTCGTCCGCTTCACCCACTCCAACGTAATTGCCGACCTTAATCTCAATGGTCAGTGGACAGCCAAGACCCGACAGGTCAACGTTCTTAACCATAAAAGTAAACTTCCTATTTTTCGTATCGTACTTGAACAACCTTTTGGATGCGCTTTCTGTTCTGGCATAGTTGTATTTGACTTTCTTAAACGTTTTTTCATCGATGGGGAAACTCCGAACGCATGGGTTGACCATATCATTGGAATCAACGGTAACCTGGATATTGTTTGCATCATTGAGGTCATCTGCAGTGGCGCTCATCTGACCCAAAATAAGAATCATATCGCTATTGTCGGTCTTACCGGCTGTGACCAGACATTTCTTGATTAAAATCGGCGAGGTGTCTTTAATCGTTATGTCATAATTTGCTGATTTGCCCTCAAACGTAGCTGTGATTCGGCAAGGCTGGTCAGAAGGAACAGCAAGGGTGGTAAGATAGCCTGTGCCGCTGATTGCGGCATAGGGTGAGTTCTCGTCCCAGATAGCGCTGCTTGTTACATCTGAAGTGTTGCCATCACTATAGTATGCTGTGCAGGTGTATTGTGCACCAGAATTCTCGTTGACCTCAGTAAGACCACTGATTTTTATATAGGACACGCGGATCGGTGAAGTTCCTTGAAATTCGTAAACGCCGATATCAGCATAATTCGGATCGCCAGTGCCTGTATTCTTAATACCCAGGTCGTCGTGGCGGGTATTACCCAATATATCAGTAACTGGTGCAGCATTTCCGTCACCCGCGTCGATACAGGGAGAGCCTGGCAGCAAATGGTAGCCACCATCAACCCAGAAATCGTCATTAGCATCTTGTGGCGTTCCATTTGGGTCCCAGTAACCTAGCTCGGCAAAGCAGGGGTCTTTGTCAATGTTCCCTTTGCCAAGCCAGCCGCCCTGAATGTCACTGTAGGTGATAGTGATGGAGGAACCATCGTTACTGGACATTTCGTCGCCGCCGTCCCAGAGGATACAGTTCGTAAGTTGAATGTCACTAGGACTGACCTCATATCTATAACCACAAGCCACAGCCCTGCCATCATTCGCCCAATTCAAAGCAAATGTGCAGTTTGTCATAGTTGTCTCGCTCCCATGGTTGAGCAACCCACCACCGTGGTTTGCTGCTGAGTTGTCGCAAAATAGGCAGTTGGTCAGTATCACTATGCAATTGGCATCCTCCCCTGTGTTGTACATCCCACCTCCGCAGTCCTCTGCCGAGTTGCCAGTGAATATGCAGTTAGTCAAGGTTGGGGTGCTGGATTCGTTGTACATCGCGCCTCCATCAGAGTTGGCCCAATTGTCAGTGAATGTGCAGTTAGCCAGAATTGGAGCGCTAAGTTCGTCAGTTTGGATCCCCCCGCCTTCTTCTGCGATGTTGCCTATGAACTGGCAGTTAGTTAGCAACGAGGAGCCACCCTCGTCGTGGGAAAAGCCGCCACCATAACCTGCTATGTTCCCGTTGAATACACAGTTTATAAGATTTGGGCGGCTGGTTCTGTGGCTGTAAATTCCTCCACCATCCCACTGTGCATAATTGTTGCTGAACACACAATCAACCAAGTTTGGATCGCTATTGGAGTCGTTCTGCATTCCCCCACCGTCCCAGTAGGCCATGTTTTCGCTAAACATACAGTGCATTATCATAGGATTACCATCTTCGTTGTATAGCCCACCACCTATCTGAGACGATGAGTTTCTACTGAAAATACATTCCCTCAATGTGGGGTCGCCCCCTATATTGTACATACCGGCGCCGTTGGCATCAGGTGCGATGTTGGTGTTGCCGGCAGTGATGGTGAAACCATCGAGGACGGCGGATGGACCTGTGTTTATGGCGGTTACAACGTGGTAGCTATTTTCGGCGCGAGTGGGTTCGTTTAGCAGGTCCCAGGGGTCAGGAACATCAATGTCGTTGCCAGCTAAGTCACCGCTGAGGATAGTTTCATCATAGAGGTTAGGGTCTCGAACATTGGGGTCTGGAGCTCCAAGCCCAGCGAAACCGCCATAGATGGCTACACCGTCTTTCAATTGGAAAGTGGCTGTTCGGTCGCCGGTGCCGTTGGGGTGGGCCGTGTCCTCATCTGGCCTGTAAGTGCAAGCAGCCACCCAAATCTCGTGGCCGGGTAGAGCCACCGTCAAGGCGTCCTGAAGGTACTTGTAAGCAGTAGGCCAGCTTGTCCCATCGTGAATAGGCCCCGGAGCATTATAATCAACATAGATAATTTGCCCCGCCGCCGTGCACGTCATTCCCAACAAAAATACTAACATTACCACACACATACTGAGATTTGTTTTCTTACTCATTTTGTTTATCCTCCTAAAAAATTGTTAATCTTTCGCAACAAAATATTACCCGAAACATTTCTGTCTAATAAGTCAACGGGTCCGGCAAATAGGCAGGTGCTAAGAATTGTGCACAAGAGAGAGAGAAGAACTGCGGAAATTGGTTTTCTTTGACTAACGTCTGACATTTTAAATCCTCCTAATAATTTTACGCTCATTTTTTATAACACAGGCATAGTATTGCATTAAAATGAAAAAGTCAATCAAATTCCCCTCAAAGTCAGGGGTTTTTTGGAGATTTTTTCGGGGGCAGGTTCAATTCAAGACACACTTGCCGTGTATGACGATGTAAGGGATAGTTTTTAATTTGATATAAACCCTTATTACACAAGGAGGTACGTTATGGTAAAACGTAAAGCTTTAATAAAATCTCTATCGTCTAATCTGCATAGTTTTCTCGAAAAAACCAACCAAAATTTGTCTGTCCCGGATAAAAAGTTTCTGCGGGACGGGTTTATTGGGCTGATGCGGGCAGGCCAACAACGGCTAAACAACCACTGCCCCGCGCTGACGCTTGGGGCTCATAGTTTTGCGTTGTCGTTCCGACACTCCGCCAGACAGATGGCGGGCAAGTATTGTGGATTCCCGCTAACGACATACGGGAATGACACACAGAAACCCCCAGCCCGCCAGACGGACCCGCCACACAAATGGCGGACGAGCGGCGGGTAAAATCCGGTCTGGGGGCTAACCGGAAACCCGCCGTAAAACGGCGGGCTAAATATGCCCCCAGCACAGGTCTGGGGGCTAAACATTTTTTGCGTCGCCGTTTCCTTCGACGCGCTGCGCTTGCTCAGGACAGGCCGGCGACGGCTAAACCAAACCCCGCAATAAATTGCGGGGGTAAATCCGCCGGAGGCGGACAAGTAATTTTGGGATTGCACATTTTAATTTACGATTTACTATTTTCAATTTACGATTGTTGGTTGTAAAGCTGCGTTTTTAAGATGATTCAAAAAATCTTATCCTTTTATACGAGATATTTTGCGATATGGGTGGTTTTGTTTGGGGTGGCGGCGTATTTTTGGCCGAGGGGATTCGTTGCGCTAAAGGAGGGTATGGATTGGTTCTTTGCGGTAACGATGTTCGGTATAGGCGTGATGTTAGAGTCAGAGGACTTCAAACGAATAGTGCAAAGGCCGGTATTACCAGAAAAGGCGGGATTCATACATTACGTCACTGTTTTGCCGCTCATCTTTTGGGGGCAGGTGTTGATATCCGCACCACCCAGTTGCTGATGGGCCATAGCTCCATCCTGACCACTGTGCGATACCTTCAGGTAATCAGCAAGAAGCTGCAGGGAACACAAAGCCCGCTGGATTTGCTGGTGGTTACATCTGACAGTGCAAATCAGTAGAGGTCCATCCATGCCGTCCGTTGCTGTACAGACGGCAGGGAACCTTAAATCCGCAAGACCATGCTACGAAGTTGCTGACATTTTCCGTGAATATGGTGAGCAATATAGGCGTAGTCATCCTTTACCACTGCCTCATCTGAAGGTGATGCATGCCATCGAGGTCTGCCGCACGGCGTATCTGGGCGGGCACGTGGAACGATGCGACTGGTGCGGATTTGAAAGGATTGCTTATAACTCCTGCCGTAACCGCCATTGTCTGAAATGTCAAGCTCTGGCCAAAGCAGAATGGCTCGAAAAGCACAAGGCAGAGCTGCTGCCAGTGGACTATTTTCATCTGGTTTTTACACTTCCACACGAGTTGAATGGCCTGACGCTCTGTAATAAGACGGTGATTTTCGATGCTTTATTCAAAGTTGTTTCCCAGATTCTGGAGGAATTCGCTGCCGAGCCCAGGCACGGCTTGGTTGGTAGAATAGGTTTCACCGCCATCCTGCATACATGGGACCAGAAGCTGCTGGACCATTTCCACCTGCACTGCTTAGTAGCAGGCGGGGCATTATCCTTTGATGGCAACCAGTTTATCCGTGCTCGTAAGGATTACCTCTTTCCTGTAAGGGCCCTTTCAAAGGTCTTCCGCGGCAAATTTATAGATTCTCTCAAAAAGATGTTTGCCAAAAGCAAACTCATCTTCCCCGGTAACATAACCTATATGGGAACTGAAGTGGACAAGGTCATACGAGACGCGTTGCCGAACTACCGATGCTCTTGATATGTATTTCATTGGATTCTTTTTCTAAAGACATTGCCTAAAAGTGTTATGCCATCTCACCCACGCTGCTGCTAATCCATCCAACAGGAGCGGACATAAATATTAAGTATTGGTTCGTAAAAGAATAGCAATGCCAAGTCGCAAAAGGAAATACCTTGGTAATTGGCATGTAAAACAGCGTTAACAATACTGAAAAGAGCGGTTGGTCTATTGAAAAGCTGTCTGAAAGATGCGTGTTATGGCTGGCTATGACCTTGAAAATCAGCCGCTAATTTTTAAGCCTACTAATAGGTTCAGGTCATCAGTAGGTTGACGGAGGGCAGCGGCATTTTGGAGAAGACCAAGATTGTTTCCATCTCCAAAAACTTGGAATACCGACATCGGTAATCGGAAAACTTTATATTACATCCGTGAGCGCTATGACGTAAAGAAAGTAACCTAAAGGTTTACCGCATATTAGCCGATAGCAGTATTAAGAAAAGAGCCGTTAATCAAGAAGGCTCATATTAAACTTCTAAATTGGGGCGGATAGTCGAGCACGATAGTGAAATTGACATATTAGGTTTTAGCAGAGCTAAGTGGTTGGTTCTTTTTAATTAACCCAGCAAACAGCTGTCCTTACATATACAAACTGGACAGAAAAGAATTGAGCTGAAATCTGCTGCTCAGCAGTTCGCATGTTGCACCGGGATCAGGATGAGCAATAGAGTGTAAAAACGGGTATACCTGTTTAACGTGTGTTCGTAAATTCAGGTTTGATGACTTTTGGAAAAAGATGAAAGGAGCATTAAAATGGCGGTAGAAAAAGCAATTGGTTCTTCCAGTCTGGTTGAGGTCATTGACCGAATTCTGGACAAGGGCGTTGTTGTCGATGCCTGGGTCAGAATCTCGTTGGTGGGTATTGAAATACTCGCCATTGAGGCCAGAGTGGTAGCTGCGTCGGTGGAGACCTACCTGAAATACGCCGAGGCGATAGGCCTGACCGCAACAGCAGCTTAAGTGTCGGCCGAGAGGCCAAGTAAGTTACATCCTTCAAATGGGGGTTTATGCGTCTATAGGATTCTTGCCGAGTCATCCTTTCGAGATTATTTGGGGTGATAAAAAGCATGGCTCGCCAAGAAGAACCCCTCTTTGGAAAAATAAAAAAACTTGTACCATGCTTGCAATTGGGGCCAAAGAAAATAGTGTCGAGAATGTAATTGCTTCTTACGAGAGCAGGATACAGAATGTCGAAGCTCTTTTCGAGACAACTCATCAAATCCTCCATGGCCTTCAAGAATCCGTCCTTGATACACGACAGGAACGAGAAAAAGTGAATAAGCAGCTGAGAGAGACTCTCGCCAAGAATGGGTCGCTCCGAAAGAAAGACTTTGACAGTATGATAAGTGTTATATCATCTCATCAGGACCAGGAGGAACGAGAGGTCAGGAATTTATCTAAAAACTATCTTAGCGAGCAGACAGACCTTGTTCACCAGCTAAGGGAAAGATTGAAACAATTTAGGGATGCCCTGGCCAAAGGTGAGGCTCAAAGGGTCAAAGGATTCGAAATAGCGATTAAAGGAATCTTTGCCGAACAGGAAAGAAGAAAAGAGGAGGTTATTGCCAAGCTCAAAGAGTTCCAAAAAGAGCAGCAGGAAACGGCAAAAATGCTTAAAAGTCTTTTAGCGAAAGGAAGGGAGCTCAGGATAAGAGACCTTAAATTGATGCTTGCTGATTTCAAGAAACAACGTGAAGAACGAATAGCCTGCCAGCAAGAAAGACGGCAGGAAGTTCAAAATTTACTTGGTGAATTCAAGGCCGAACGTGCAGAAGTAGCCCAGGGCCTGCTGGCTGCGCAGCAGAATACTTAAATAGGGACTGATAGGGACTATGAAAGGCATTATACGTAACATCATAGCTTCGTATGAGATGCGTGCGAGGGCGCTGGGCGTTTTGGTTACTAATACCCATAAGGTATTAGAAGAGTTCGGGCCGGATACAGAAACGAAAGCTAACGAGCAAAGGGAGAAACTGCAAAATTTTGTAAAAGTTCTGACCATCGACGTAAATGATATGCTCACAAGGTTCTGGTTTCGGAAAGAGCGTAAGCAGATAAACCACGAACAGATGACCGATGCCGAGGTAAAGAATTTAGCGGATTTTGCCAATTTTGCCGAGACTCTGGCAAAAGATATACGTTCGCTGCTGATTCATTTTGAGGATGTTCGTGGCCAACGATTTGAGGAAGAATTTGATAAAGAAGTAAAACAAATGGAAACATACGTCAAGAAGAGACTAAAAGAGTTTGAGAAGACCTTAACTATGAGAGAGGACAACTTAATGAGTCGTTTTATCGAATACATCCGTAATCTACCCACCAGTATTGGAAAATCCTTAAGATGTGAGCTGCCTTGTAACGACCTGAGCATTAACGAAGCAAATAGTGGTAACGAAAAATAAAAACTCGAAACGTGTCTATGAGGTATGAGGCAATGCGAGCGGAAAAGAGCCGATATGACTCGACACTGTTAAACGAGGAGATTGATAGGCTAATTGAGACCATCGCCGGAGTTCCTTATTCAGCTCTGCCATTGGAGCGGCCGGAGGTCGTTTGTTTTGCTAAAAGAATCGAGGAATTAACCGGATATGATGCCGACCAGATTCTTGCTGATAGGCAACTTTGGATAAATATTATCCATCCTGATGACCGAGAACGGGTATTTGCTGCTTTTAACAGGTGTAAAAATTGGAGAATCCCGTTTGAAATAGAATACCGTATTATTCGTAACGACGGGTCGGTGCATTACATTCTCGATAAAGGTGAGCCTGTCTTTAATAATAGAGGCCGGGTAACCCAGATAGAGGGCATAATAACTGATATTAGTGAATACACAAAGGCGAAGATATGTGCTTGTCAAAGAAATCCAGAAGTTACAAAGTCGAATAGCTTAAATCCAATTGTTTCCTTAAAAATTTGAAAGTTTCGAAAGGAGATTCAAAATGGCGATGACGATAGCTGAAGATATGAAAAAACTTACAGAGAACATCATCATTTCTAACAATGTTCGGTTAAAAGCGGTGGGCGGGTTAGTGGCCGATACCCATAAAACTTTAAAGGGCTTTGCCGCTGATAGGAAGAAAATGGGCGAAGAACAAGCCAAGGATTTGGCTGATTTCGTAAATGGCCTGTCTAAGAATGTGCAAAGCTTACTGAAAAAAGCCCAAAACATGCTCAATGAGTTCCATAAAAGCAACAGCCAGATGGGTAAGGAGCAGGCAAAGAATTTGTCAGATTTTGTTAATACGCTTACCAGCGAGGTTGGTTCAATGTTGGGCAGCTTTGAGAAGGACCACACCCAGATGTCAAAGGAACTAAAGAGCAAGCTCGCCAGAGAAATAAAGGATATTCAGACACAAGTTGAAAGAATCTTGGATGAAGCCGACAAACTCATAGGCGAGTATAGCTCTGATATGGCCCAGGCAAAGAAGGCCTGGAAAAATATGTCCGCCACATTAGATAGGGCAAGAAGAGGTGGGGTAATGCCAAGGATTGAAGCTGGTGAAAAAGTATCCACAGTTGGGCAGGCAATCGGTAAAGGCAAGGGTGCAAAGAGGGCTGGAAAGAAAAGCAGCAAGCAAACCGCTGATGTGGGTATCTAACGAGAGTTGAAATTGCCTGATGCCAAATCGCTGTTGGTGGAAATGCCAGCTAAACGTAAAAGCGAATTCAAGGATGGGCTAAATTATGAGCCGGATAACGTGTGCTTTTTGTAAGGGTACAGGTAAAGACCCATTCAATCTGTTATCTGTGCTTGCTAACTGCCAGATATGTAGCGGCACAGGGACAGTTCATATAGAGGACCCCATAATTGGGTGTGCATTTTGCAGAGGCACCGGCGTCCACCCTCATACGCGAATCAGTTGCACTGCCTGCAGAGGCAAGGGCAGCATTACGCACAAAGGGACTAAGGAACAATGCCCAAAGTGCGGCGGCAAAGGCTATAAATCGAGTGAAACCCTTCCCTGCAGTCTTTGTGGAGGTAAAGGATTTATTGGAGAGAAACGGGTTAGAGAAAATCTATACGAAGAGGTCTATCAAAATGATTGATGAGATGACAACCGTATTGGAACCAGCTCCTCTGCCGGATTTTGTGGAAACAAAGTATGTAAAAGATATTACCAGCAGGGCCCTTTCTTATATCAAAGCAGGTTTTCCGGTCCATTTTAGAGGGCCTTCCGGCACGGGCAAGACGACACTGGCTATGCACCTGGCAAGCAAAATCAAAAGGCCGGTGATGTTAATTCACGGAGATGAAGAGTTCACAACCTCTGATTTGGTCGGCGGTGAATATGGCTACAGGCTTAGAAAAGTTGTGGACCGCTTTATTTCAAGGGTCCTAAAGACAGAGGAAGATATGGTAAAGCGCTGGGTCGATAATCGCTTAACCGTCGCCTGCAAATATGGTTTTACTCTTGTTTACGATGAGTTCACGCGTTCCCGGCCGGAGGCAAATAATATACTTCTGTCTATTTTACAGGAGAAGATGATGGATTTGCCGGTGGGAAGAGGTGGTGAGCAGCCATATTTGAAGGTTGACCCGAATTTCACTGCCATCTTCACGTCCAACCCTGAGGAATATGCCGGCGTTCACAGGAGCCAGGATGCCTTAAGGGACAGGATGATAACCCTGGATTTGGACCATTTTGACTATGATACTGAAGTAGCCGTCACGCGGGCAAAATCCAAACTTTCCAAACAACACGTTGAAATGATAGTCAATATCGTAAGGAGCCTGAGGGAATCCGGAAAGTGCGAATTTGCACCCACCGTGCGTGGCTGCATTATGATTGCAAAAACTCTTAAGGTTCAAAATCTTACTCCTTCCAAGGCAAACGGTGTCTTCATGCAAATTTGTCAGGATATTTTAGCTTCTGAAACAAGCCGGGTCGGCTCTAAAACAAACCAGAACAGGGTCAGAGAAATAATAAAGGAGATAGTCGAGAAAGAGCTGAGCCGTGGAAGAACTATAGATACTCCGGAGGAAACCGACAAAGAAAACATTGCTTTAGATGTCGTTAGCGATAATGAAGCAGAGGATAAAAAGCAGCAAATAGAAAGTCTGGTCGGAATACGATAGGGAGGACACATTAAATGAAAGGAACATTACAAACCCCAGGTGTTAGAGAGATAAAGAGCGCACATTCTGTCGGCGCGAGGTCTATCCCGAAAGCTCAACGGTCAAGTTATCTGGAATTATATGTGCTTGGTAGCGAGAAGAATAGATTGGAAAAAGAAATCTTTGCATTAGATAAAAGAAGAGATGCGGCCAAAAAACGATTAGACAGTGCCTGTAAGCGGATAAAAAAGTTACAAAAAGAAACGCACGAACGGCAAAAGATTAAAACTTACAGAGACGTACCCACAAAGCCGCTTAAGACGATGGCTATAAATTACTAATGGACGTTAAAGGGATGCGAAATGACCAAAGACAAAAAGAAAAAAGATAAAGAAACCGAAGGTTTGAATATCGATTTTGGTATAGGGAAGCTGGGCGTCGGGCTTGGGGGCCTGTTAGACGGCATCGGAAACCTGGTTGACCTGGCCGCAAAATTGAAAGAGTCGGGCGGCGAAATCAGTAAAGAAGGCGAGATAGACCTGAGTCATCTTAAAAAAGGTATGAAAGGGGTATTTGGATTTTCGGTGAAGACAGCGGTCGGAGGCAAGCCTATAGTTGAGTCATTCGGCAATGTTAAAAAGACCCCTGCGGGGCCTACAGTCGAAGAAGAAAGAGAGCCTATCGCAGATGTCTTTGACGAAGAAGAGGAGGTTCGAATCTATGCTGAGATGCCGGGAGTAAACCAAGGGGATATAAAGTTAGATTTGAAAGAAGATATATTGGATATCTCTGCGCAGACTGGGGATAGGAAGTATCGTAAAGAAATTCTACTTCCGGCAAAGGTAAAAGCCGACACAATGAGCTCCTCTTATAACAACGGTATCTTGGAGGTCAGGATCAAAAAGTAACCCCCGTTAGAAATATACATTAACGGGGTTATATGGTTCAAAGAACTGTGGTAGAGAACGGATTAAAAATCTTTCTTTAAGATTTCTAACGGGGTAAATGGGATTAAAAGGGCTAAAAGTTCCTTCGCTAAAGTTAGTTTTGTTTGGCGGAAAAGGTGGCGTAGGAAAGACAACCTGTGCTTGCAGCACGGCCCTTTATTTGGCTGAGGATTTTCAGACGTTGATTTTTTCGACGGACCCGGCCCATTCGCTTGCCGATAGCCTGGGCCAAACAATCGGTGACCAGATAAAAGAGGTAAAAGGAATAGAAAACTTAAGCGCTCTTGAAATAAACGCAGAAAAGGCTTTAGACAAATTCAAAATACAACACCAAGACCAGATAAAAAAGATAATCGATACCAGCACTAATTTGGATGCAGAAGACATTGATTCTATCCTGGCTTTACCTATCCCGGGTATAGATGAAGTAATGGGTCTTAAGACGATGACTGACGTTATGGACGAAGCCGCATTTGACAAATACATAGTAGATACAGCACCTACCGGCCATGCTTTAAGACTTTTAACCTCACCAAGGCTATTAGATAGCTGGATTAAGATAATGGCAAAGATGAGGTGGAAATACAGGTATGTGGTTGAAACGTTTGCTGGAAAATATAGGCCGGACGACGGTGATGATTTTCTGATGACTATGAAAAGAGTTGTAAAAAGGATAGAAAACCTGCTTCGCGACCAAGATAGAAGCGAATTCATAGCAGTTATAATCCCGGAAGACATGGCAATTTTAGAGACCGAGAGGTTGATAGATAGTTTGGGCAAATACGGGATAAAGGTGAGGCAGTTAGTGATAAATAACGTCTTAGAATCAGATGATTGTGAGTTCTGCAGAGAAAAAAGGAAAGAACAGCAAAAGTATATGAATCAGATAAGGGAAAAATTTGGAAAGTTAAAAATAACAATTGCACCGTCTGAGCCTGGCGAAATCAAAGGGCTAAAAGCATTGACGAGTTTTAAGGAACGGCTGTTCAGTGGACAATGAAAAAGAAAGACAACAATGAGGTGATATTGAAGGTGACGGAAGCTTTGCCAAAAGACGTGGGCAGAGCTATCGCGAGAATAGACCCTGAAGATATGGCGAGCTTGGCCCTTGAGGTGGGAGAGATAATAGAGATAGAAGGCAAAAGGAAAACCTCAGCAAAGGTGATGCCCTGTTATGGTGAAGATAGAGGCAAAAAGGTCGTTCAGATTGACGGGATTACAAGGGAAAACTGCAAAATAGGACTTGATGAAAAGGTAACGGCTCGGAAAATAGAAAGTAATCCTGCCAGGAAAATCACGCTTTCTCCTTTAACTGTGACAGGGACAATTCAAAAAGATAAAGATACCAAGTACATCGGTTCTCTTATAGAAGGCCTGCCTTTGACTTCAGGCGACAAAATACGGGCAAGATTGTTTGGCACCAGGACCTGTGATTTCATGGTGGAGGACACAATTCCCGAGGGTGTGGTATTAGTTAGTCCCGCTACCGAAATTCGAGTAAAAGCAAAAGGGGATAAGTTAGAGAAAGCTAAAGTATCTTATGAGGACATAGGTGGACTTGGTACTCAAATCCAGAGAATCAGAGAGATGATTGAGTTGCCCCTAAAATATCCTGAAGTCTTTGACAGACTGGGAATCGAGGCCCCTAAGGGTGTTTTCCTATACGGTCCCCCAGGAACCGGAAAGACTTTAATCGCCCGCGCCGTGGCAAACGAAACTGATGCCTATTTTACGAGCATAACCGGCCCTGAGATTATGGGTAAATTTTACGGTGAGTCCGAAGCTCGCTTAAGAAGTGTATTTGAGGATGCTCACAGTCACGCCCCAGCCATAATCTTTATTGATGAGATAGATGCCATCGCACCTAAGCGGGAAGATATGGGCGGTGAAAAACAAGTTGAGAGACGCGTTGTGGCTCAGCTTTTAGCTTTGATGGATGGATTGGAGTCCCGTGGGCAGGTGATAGTTATCGGGGCGACAAATATCCCCAATACCATAGACCCTGCATTAAGAAGACCAGGCCGGTTTGATAGAGAAATCTCTATTCCGATACCTGATAAAAACGGGCGATTAGAGATATTAGAAATTCATACAAGGGGTATGCCTTTAGCAGAAGATGTCAACATCCAAAAATTAGCTGAAATTACCCATGGATTCGTGGGAGCTGACTTAGAAGCATTGGGGAGAGAAGCAGCCATGTCGGCTCTAAGAAAGTTCCTGCCCAAAATTGATTTTGAAATGGCAGATATTCCTTACGAAGCATTGCTTAAATTAGAAGTAACGATGGATAATTTTTTGGAGGCGATGAAGGAGATCGAGCCATCTGCAATTAGAGAAGTATTCGTTGAGGTGCCGGATGTGAAGTGGAGTGACGTAGGGGGTCTTGAGCACATCAAGCAAGAGCTCAAGGAGGCGATAGAGTGGCCGCTCAAATACTCAGATGTTTTCAAAAAGGCCAATACCCATCCCCCTAAAGGAATTTTACTTTACGGCAAACCAGGAACAGGAAAGACACTTTTAGCCAAAGCGGTTGCTAATGAAAGTGGGGTCAATTTTATCTCTATCAAGGGCCCGCAGCTTATCAGCCGTTACGTAGGAGAATCAGAACGGGGTGTAAGGGAGACATTTAGAACGGCAAAGCATGCTGCGCCGACAATACTTTTTCTTGATGAGATAGATAGTCTTATACCCAGAAGGGGCTCCAGCTCTACAGACGCTCATGTAACCGAGAGGGTAATAAGCCAATTCCTGACCGAAATGGACGGAATTGAAGAGCTTAAAGGAGTCGTGGTATTAGCAGCAACTAACAGATTGGATTTAGTTGACCCTGCCGTTTTAAGAAGCGGCAGGTTTGACCTTTTGTTTGAGCTGCCTGTGCCCGATGAGAAAACCAGAGAAGAGATATTCAGGATACACGCCAAGAATAAGCCGCTGAGCGAGGAGGTTGACTTGGAGAGACTGGCCAACGAAACGGAGGGTAGGGTCGGCTCGGATATCGAGTTTATCTGTCGAAAGGCCTCTATGTTTGCAATAAGAGAGTTCGTCAACCAGCGCAAGGACAGCAGAGACAAAAAGACAGACTTCAAAGTTTCAAAGCAGCATTTTGACCAGGCCATCAAAATGCTAAAAGAGCAGAACGGTAGGTAAGAAGCGAATGGGCCGTTAAATCCTTGTTGCCAAAAGGTCTGTTATGGGCAAAGTAGGCAAATATATTTACGGTGTTATAAACTCGAATGCAGAAGAAGTTTTCGTTCCGGGCGGAATAGGCGCTCTTGAAGATTCCTACCGGCTTACAAGGCCTACAGAGGTCGTAAAGGACAGCACGATTTTTAGTCGGACTTATACCATCTCCTTCCGGGATATATCCGCGGTCGTAAGCGATGCGGAAATAGTCGATTATACTCGTATGCCTAAAGACGCTTTAGCCAGAATGCTTCTCAGACATCAGGAGGTAATCGAAAAGATTATGGCCGAGTCCGCCACCGGCGGAATTATTCCTATGAAGCTTGGGACATTTGCGGATAACGACAACGAAGTTAGGGAGATTTTAACAAAGGGATACAGGACAATCAAAGATATATTTGGAAGGGCCAAAAACTGCATAGAGATTGACGTTGTGGCTACACTGAATGATTTTAATTCCTTTCTGCAAGAGGTTTCGCAGGAAGACGAAATAAAACAGCTCAAACAATCACTATTAAGCAAAAAAGAAGTTGTTACCGTAGATGACCAGATGAAGGTAGGTGTTCTGGTTAAAAAGTATTTAGATAAGAAAAGAGAAGAATACGCAGACCAGATACAATCTGCCTTAAATGAAATTGCTCAAAACTTCAAAGCTCATGACCTTATGGATGACAAGATGGTCCTTAACGCAGCATTCCTTATGGACCAAACCAAACGGAAGGATTTCGAGCAGAAAGTCGCCCAGCTCAATAATAAGTTTGAAGAGAAGCTGAATTTTAGATGTGTGGGTCCGCTCCCACCGTATAGTTTTTATACTCTTGGGGTGAAAAAGGCACAATTTGAAGAGGTAGATTGGGCGAGGAAAAAATTAGGGCTTACAAACAACTTTATAACTGCAAGTGACATTAAAAAAGCCCATCGCAGATTGGCCTTGACCTGCCACCCTGATAAAAATCCGGATACACCAGGCATAGAAAAGAAATTTGATGATATGACCAGAGCCTACAAGATTCTTCTCGATTACTATCGGGCTTCCAACCCAACACCAGAAACAGATGGCTGCTGTTTTAATGAGCAAGCCTTTGAAAAGAACGCGATGTTAGTAACGACGGCAGAGTGATATGGAAAAAGAAGGAAAATATATCTATTGCATTATCGAGACAAAACAAGAACGGCACTTTGGTCCTGTCGGCATTGGGGGAAGAGGTGACGATGTTGTAACTATCGGTTATGACGATATAAGTATGGTGGTAAGCAATTATCCTATAAGCCGGCTTACCGCTAACAGGGCGAACATGTTAGCCCACCAAAAAGCTATTGAGGAAGTAATGAAAGAATTTGATAGTGTGCTTCCGGTTCGCTTTGGCACCATTGCTTCCGGTCCCGATGAAATAAGGAATCTACTGGATAGACGTTACAAAGAATTCAGAAATACTTTAAGAGATATGGACCACAAAGTGGAGTTAGGCATCAAGGGAAGATGGATGGATATGGGTGTTATTTTTAACGAGATAGTAGAGGAAAATGAAGTAATAAGGAACTTGAGGGAACGTTTAAAAGGAAGAGACGGCCAGGATATCCAAACAAAAATAGACCTTGGGCAATTAGTTAAAGAAGAATTGGATAAAAAGAAACAAAAACAGGCAGAAGAAATTGTGGATAGGCTAAGAATAACATCCTGTGACTATAAACTCAACAAGACCCTTGGCGATATGAATTTCATGAATGCTGCTTTTTTGGTGGACAAGGGAAGAGAAAAAGAGTTCGACAATATCATAGATGATTTAGGTGACCAATATAAAGCCAGAATGAACTTTATGTATGCGGGACCATTGCCTGTATTCAATTTCGTCAACATCGTTATTTACCCAGCAGAGTGGGAAAAGTAAATCCTGTCGGAGATAACATGTTTATAATCGATAGCATATTGCTCGCACCGCTAAAAGGCGTTGTGTGGCTGGGCCAAAAGCTTAACGAGATAGCTCAAAATGAACTAAATGATGATGGACGTATAAAGGAAGAACTTATGCAATTGCAACTGCGGTTTGAAATGGATGAGATAAGTGAGCAGGAATACGACGAGAAAGAGAGAGAACTTTTAGAAAGACTGGATGCTATTATAAAAGCCAAAGAACAGGAGACATAAAAATGGCCAATATAGATGAAGTTAGAGAAGCTGCGGCCGAGTTCTTGAAAAGAGCCCTTAATGTAAAAGAGGTGCGAGTAATTGGAGCAGCAAAGGTCAATAGCCAGTGGGATATAGAAATTGAGGTTTATGAGGAAAATTCTTTTTTGAAGTCTCTTGGCCTTCCTACAAAGGTGCAGGATAGAAATATCTATACAGTGAAGGTAAATGATAGCTTGGAAGTTGAATCCTACGAGCGCCAGGGGCATACATTGGTAACCAGATGATAACAGATATGCACAAAACCGAAGAACAGCTTGTCTACTTATTTTGTGTTACAGACAAAGAGCCGAGACCCAAAGAGATAGATAGCTTGGCGGGCAATCTTTATTTTGTCTGCCATAAAGGCCTCTATGCCGTAGCCGGCAGGGTTGAAGAAAGCGAATTTAGTGAACAAAACCTGAAGAGGAACTTGGCTGATTTAGAGTGGATTAAGACAAAGGCGAACATGCACGAAAAGATAATAGAAACAGTTATGAGGAATTCATCCGTAATTCCCTTTAAGTTTGCAACTTGCTTTAATACAGATGACAGCTTAAAAGCGATGCTCGAGGAATACGCGGAAGAATTCAAAGCAATTCTAAAAAAATTAGAAGACAAGGAGGAATGGGGGGTCAAAATCTACTGTGACATACAAAAGCTAAAGGATAGCCTTGCCAATGATGAACCGGAGATTTTGGAAATTGAGAATGAAATCAACTTATCTTCCCCCGGCAAGGCCTATTTGCTTAAAAAGAAAAAAACCGAGTTGATAGAAGATACGCTGAACAAAAAAATCAACGAATATGGTCAGGAAAGTTTCGAGCTATTGAAAGAATTGAGTTTCGAGGCTCGTATAAATAGGCTGCTGCCGAGAGAGGTAACCGAAAGAAAAGATGACATGGTCTTAAATTCAGCTTTTTTAGTCGGCAAAGATGAACTGAGCAATTTTATTAATATGGTAGATACCCTAAGGATGCATTACGAAGGCAAAGGACTTTTCTTCGACTGCACCGGACCCTGGCCTCCGTACAATTTCTGCGGCCTTTCAAAGCAAAGCATGCAAAATGGATAACGTAGCAACAGCGTCAAAAGATGTAACCCTTTTGGAAATCCTGGACAGGGTTTTAGATAAAGGTGTGGTTATATCCGGAGATATGGTTATTTCTGTGGCTGATGTTGACCTTATATACCTGGGATTGAAGGTCCTGCTCAGCTCAGTGGAAACTATGGAACAGTTAAGAGGTTCACCGTTTGCCAGCCCGATGCAGGAGCCGAGTTAAGATGGATGCGGAACTTAAAAAAACATCTGTAGTAATAACAGTTGCAGAGCCAGAGCAAACAAAGGATTCTGAGACTGAAAGAATTAACATTGACCCAAAGAATGTAGAGAAAGGATTAGCAAAGCTTATTCTTACGCTTGTAGAGTTGATAAGAAAACTATTGGAAAAACAGGCTATGAGGAGAGTGGAGGCAGGCTCCCTTTCCGAGGAAGAAATAGAGAGGGTAGGTGAAACTTTGATGAAACTGGAAAATAAAATGAAAGAGCTAAAAGAGATATTCGGACTCAAAAACGAAGAGTTAAACCTGAATCTCGGTCCCTTAGGAGATTTGATGTAGAAAGAACAATGCCTGAAGAAGATGCTAAAATAAATTGCCCGGCATTTCAAAAACAAGAATCTGTAATTAAGGATATTACAGCCAAGATTAACGAAGCTAAAGCAGTGCAAGAGAAAGCGGTATTTGCTGAAGAATTACAAAAGGCGGTAAGTGTGCTTCTCTCCTGCTCCGACTACGATGAAAAGAGTGTAGATTGCAAGAATTGCCGCTTCATTACAGGTATTCGCAAGAAAACAGCAGCTCTAATTATAAAGGCCAAAAAGCTATCTTGAATAAAAAAGTGGAGCTAATCTGATGGCAGAACAAAAAATGATGCATGCTACCGAGGCTACCAATCTTGCCGACATCCTGGAGAGAGTTCTGGATAAGGGGATTGTTATTGCAGGAGATATTAAGATTCAGCTTGCTGATATTGACCTTCTCAACATCAAAATAAGGCTTTTGATTGCCTCTGTGGATAAGGCAATGGAGATGGGGATAAATTGGTGGCAGCAGGATTCCTATTTGTCTTCAAAGGCAAAGGAAACCGATATTGAACAGGAAAATATAGAGCTGAGAAAAAGGTTACAGCGCAACGAGGAACGCAAAAGACGATTAGAACGGGCGCAGGCAAAAATATCTTAAGCCCGGATTTTCCGAATAAAGTATCGCTTTGAACATAGTTTTTGATAGTATAGTGGTGTATGTGGGGAATACCTGCTTTATTTTCTCAAAACCGAAAGGAGGCGATGTCTAACGGGCATATCATGAATGGCGAAAACAGGTTGAGTAGTAAAAAGACAAACATTCAATATTAACCATTTAACATGGAGGTACAGAAAATGTTAGCTGTAATCGAATGGGAAAATCTTATTGCTGACCCGGTCCGCCAAATGTTGGCCAGAATACTCGGCTATCTTCCTGTCCTACTGGGTGCGTTAGTAATTCTGATAGTAGGCTGGATTGTGGCCAGGGCAATCAGACGGATACTTGACTGGCTGCTTAAAACAATACGCTTCGATACGCTGGCTGATAAGGCAGGTATATCAGCGATTCTAAAGAAAGGCGATTTGAAAACTTCCGCCAGAGAGGTGGTAAGCAGCCTGGTTTATTGGCTGATTATGATTATGGTGCTCGTGATGGCTGTTGACGCTCTGGGGCTACCCAAGGCTTCCGACGTTCTTGCAAGCTTATTTGCTTATGTGCCGAATGTCATAGCAGCCCTGCTTGTTCTGGTGGTTGCTATGTTTCTGGCCAGCTTTGTGTCAGGAATAGTTCACACGGCTGCCGGCAATGCCAATTTGCCCAGACCGGAGATATTTGCCGGTGTAAGCCGGTGGGCAATTATAATTTTCGCAGTAACTATTTCGTTAGGAGAGCTTGGTATTGCAACGCTTTTGGTAACTACTACCTTCAATATTATCCTTGGCGGCGTTTGCCTTGCCTTGGCGCTTGCCTTTGGATTAGGCGGTAAAGA
>Ga0315279_10001413_pt1 | contig 40174 bp, 36 predicted proteins | sample YL17G06_20_MG_FD_203694 | JGI IMG/M metagenome (GOLD analysis project Ga0315279, IMG submission 203694) | Sediment microbial communities from Yellowstone Lake, YNP, Wyoming, USA - YL17G06_20 | ecosystem: Environmental > Aquatic > Freshwater > Lake > Sediment | place: USA: Wyoming | collected...
GCCGCTCGAGGTTGGGGCTGACGCGCACGAACTCGTGGTACTCGTTCATGCAGCGCAGGCAGGCCACGCAGTGTTCAGGCCGGGGGGCAAAACCGCCGATTGGGCCGGAGAAAACCCCGTATATGCAAGGGCGGCTGAAAACCACTTCCATGTTCAAACGGGTGTTAATCAAACCTTTGAGCAGGTGCTTTGCCAGTCCAATCCTGCCCACCCGGACGCGGAAGCGCGTCGGCCAGGTTGCAATTCCGAGCGTGTTGCAGGTGTCAATGTGGTAACGATGATATTCTGGGAAGTCGTTGATCATTCGGTAACCTCACGCGGTTAAACAAAAAAGCACGCGCGGGCGTGCCTTTGGTATGACAACATATCGGCTGGCAGCCCTTCCATCACATAAAACAGGCAGATTCCACCTGACCACTGCGCCTGCCTTGTCACACACGTCGCCGCGTGGATTTCGGCATGGGCACGCGTATCGTGCCGTTGCGCTTCTTTCGGAAGGGAGAAAAGAGCCTGTGGTCAGGCTCTGGAGGCATCCGCTGATCTATCCGATTTTCAGACCTCACCCATCCCCACCTGGCCTGGCCTCCACCCCCAGGGGGTGCAGGCGGCCACCCTCCCCTTCCCTCACCTGCCAGGAGAGGGAAGGGGAGGGCAGGAAGGGGAAGGGTGAGGTCCTTAACGCCCTGCTCGCGCAGGGGAACCTCCGCCTCGTCATCTCAGTAACATGTCATTGCTCGCCGTTGTAGGTGGCGAAGCAACCTCCGACTTGTGAGTGGGGTTGCTTACCCTTCGGGTACGATGTCGTCACTGCGCTCCTCGCAACGACACAAATTACTAAGACTCAGCCGCTGATTCTCCGTTATTTGGTTGTTAAACAACACCCCGCCATGCCGTGTGCTGCAGAGTTTTGAACCTGCTTTCGCAGGTGGGTCTCGACCCAGAGACTCCGCCTTGGCTCTAGCCTATCGCGTCGTCGCTGAAAGATGGAAACCCTTTTTACAAGTGTTGGCTCAAAACCGTGGGCGCAGCATCACGCACACAGCAGGGTTACTACCTTATACCATAAAGTCAGGGGCATGGGTAGAGAAAAATTAGAGGCTTGATAGATTTTAAGAAACCGGTAAACAACATTCGCTATGGATACACTCTCTTTATTGTCCTCGGGAAGGGGATCGTTTCGCGGATGTGCTCGATGCCGCACAGCCAAGTGACGGTGCGCTCGACGCCCATCCCGAAGCCGGAATGGGGAACGCTGCCGTATTTGCGTAATTCCAAATACCACTTGAAGGATTCCTCGGGCAGACCATGGTCATGGATGCGTTGGAGCAGCAGTTCGTGGCTGGACATGCGTTCCGAGCCGCCGATGATCTCGCCGTAACCTTCCGGCGCGAGCAGATCCACACTCTTGCAGACCTCGGGCCGGCCTGGCCAGGGTTCCATGTAGAAGGCCTTGACCTGGGTTGGATAGCCGTAGACGAAGACCGGCTTTTCGTAACGGCTGGTCAGTTCCGTCTCGTGTGGCGAACCGAAATCCATGCCCCACTCGATCTTGAGCAGTTCCTTTTGCTCAGGATCGTCGGTTTTTTCGCGCATCTCGTCTATCATTTTGAGTGCATCGTCGTAGGAGATGCGTGGGAAGGGCGGTTCGATATTTTCCAACCGGCTGATGTCGCGGTCCAGGGATTTCAGCTCAGGCAGCCGGTCCCGAAGGACGCGCTTGACGATGTGCGTGACCAGTTGCTCTTCGATTTCCATCATCCCGTCGAGGTCGCAGAAGGCCATCTCTGGTTCGAGCATCCAGAACTCGGTCAGGTGGCGGCGGGTCTTGGATTTCTCGGCGCGGAAGGTGGGGCCGAAGCAGTAAACCTTGCCGAAAGCCATGATGTTGGCTTCGTTATAGAGTTGGCCGGACTGTGCCAGATAGGCCTTTCCCTCATCGAAGTATTTGGTTTCGAAGAGTGTGGTGGTACCTTCGCAGGCGGCCGGCGTCAGGATCGGAGTGTCCATGTTGATGAAGCCGTTCGTGTCCAGCCACTCGCGCATGGCGCTGATGATCGTGGCGCGGATGCGCAAGATGGCCCACTGGCTGGGCATGCGGATCCACAGGTGGCGGTGGTCGAGAGCAAAGTCCACGCCGTGCTCTTTGAGCGCCATCGGGTAATCCTCGGCGGCTTCCTGGACGATTTCGACGCTTTTGACGCCGATCTCGTACCCGCCGGGGATGCCGGGGGCGCGCTTGTCCGCGCGCACCGCACCGGTGATGATGACCGCCGATTCCTGCGGCAGGCGGACGAGGCGTTCGAACAACGCCTCGTCAAGGTCACCCTTGAAAGCCACGCATTGGACGAAGCCGGAGCCGTCGCGAACGAGCAGGAAAACCAGCTTGCCCTTGTCGGTGCGGTTGTAGACCCAGCCCTGGAGGGTCACTTCCTGGCCAGTGTATTGTGCTATTTGGTCGACATGAATGATTTCAGGCATAAGATACTCCTCGGCCCTCATCCATCCACACCCTTTCCTCCCCTTTCCTCTCCCCGAGTTGGGAGAGGAAAGGGGAGGGTGGCCGAAAGCCGGGAGGGGTAGGGTGAGGGAGGTTACATATCCAATTTTATATGCAACTCTTTCAATTGCCCTGGCTCGGCGGGTGACGGCGCACCCGCCATCACGTCGCGGGCGGCCTGGTTCTTGGGGAAGGCGATCACCTCGCGGATATTCGGCTCGTCGGCCAGGAGCATGACGATGCGATCAATGCCGGGAGCGATGCCGCCGTGCGGAGGCGTGCCGAACTCGAAGGCTTCCAGCAAGTGTCCAAAGCGCTCGCGGGCCGTCTCTGGATCGAGGCCGATGAGCTTGAAGACTTTTTCTTGCAACTCACGGCGGTGGATCCTTATCGAGCCGCCGCCCACTTCGTAGTTGTTCAACACCATGTCATACTGCTGGCCGCGAGCTCTGCTTGGCTCGGTATCCAATAACGGAATATCATCCGGCATCGGCGAAGTGAACAGGTGGTGGCTGGGGTCCCAGCGCTTTTCTTCCTCGTTCCAGACAACGAATGGGAAATCAACCACCCAGCAGAACGCAAGCACGTCCGGGTCGCGCAGGTTGAGGCGGTCGCCCAGGAAAACGCGCAGCCGGCCAAGGGTCTCGAAAGTGACGGCGGGATTGTCGGCGACGAACAGCAGCAGGTCGCCCTTTTCCGCTTCCAGGCGTTCGAGGATAAGCTGCAATCTATCCGTCGGAAGGAATTTGGCGAATGATGAGCGCAGTTCCCCCTCGGTTGGCAGGGTGATAGTCGCCAGCCCTTTGGCGCCGTATTCCTGGACGAAGGCGGTTAGTTCGTCAATCTGCTTGCGGGTGTAGTCGCTCAGGCCTTTGGCGTTGACGCCGCGCACATGGCCGCCCGCGGCGACAGCATCCTCGAAAACCTTGAAGCCGCAGCCAGGCGCCAGGTCAGTGATGTTCTTGAGTTCCAGGCCGAAGCGGATGTCGGGATTGTCCTTGCCAAAGCGTTCCATCGCTTCCTTGTAAGTCAGGCGCGGCCAGGGGCTGGCGAGCAGGTGCTTGTGTGGCACGATTACGGCCACCAATTCGGTGAACAAGCCTTCGGCCATCGCCATCACATCCTCGCGCTCGACGAATGACATTTCCAGGTCGAGCTGGGTGAACTCCGGCTGGCGGTCGCCGCGCTGGTCTTCGTCACGGAAGCAGCGGGCGATCTGGAAGTAGCGCTCGATTCCGCCGACCATCAACAGTTGCTTGAGTTGCTGGGGTGACTGCGGCAGGGCGTAGAACTCACCCGGGTGGAGGCGAGACGGCACGAGATAGTCGCGCGCCCCTTCGGGCGTGGTCTTGAATAGGATGGGGGTCTCGATTTCGAGGAAGCCGCGCTCGTCCAGGTAATCGCGGATGAACTTCACCACGCGGTGGCGCAATTCCAGGTTGCGGCGCATCTTCTCGCGGCGGATGTCGAGGTAGCGGTACTTGAGGCGGGTGTTCTCGTCAATCGGCTCGTCTTCCTTGCTGACCATGAAAGGCAGCGACTTGGCCGGGTTCAGCACCTTGACCTGGCGCGCGATGATCTCAATTTCGCCGGTTTCCATCTTCGGGTTGACCATGCCGGCCGGTCGCTTCTGCACCAGGCCGGTGACTTGCAGCACCCACTCGAAGCGCACGTCGGCGACCAGGTTGAGGGTCTCTATGGGTAGGTCTGGGTTGGCGACCACCTGGACCAGGCCGAAGCGGTCGCGCAGGTCGAGGAAGGTCACGCCGCCATGGTCGCGGCGGCGGTGCACCCAACCGGCCAGAGTCACGGTCTGACCGGTGTGTTCAGCGCGCAGTTCGCCGCAAGTATGAGTTTTGTACATAGCCACCTCCGAATTTATTCACCACGGAGAGCATGAAGTCCACAGTGATTTTTCTCTGTAAGCACAAAGAGAGGCTCTGTGCTCTCCCTGGTCTAGCCTGCCAGGGCAGGCCGTGTGCTCTGTGGTGAGTTGTTACAAAATAAATCGCCCTCCGCAATTGCGTTGGGCGATTGGTTGGTATACCTCTCTTACTAACCTGGCAGGCTTCGCCCAACGGCCGGAGGCCGATTATCATTATGGTTGCCGAAAGCGCAACCATTATCGTTATTATTAGCGAAGCGGATTGTGTTCATATTTGCCTCAGATTGGCGGTATTATAGCATAGATGGCAAGAAAAATTGCCCAAACCTGCAATTGGCATTAGAATACCTCTAACTGCGCGTCCAGTCGGCTTCAGCCGACTTTATATCCTCAGATTGCCGGTGGATGAATCCACCGGCAATCCAGGCAGGCAAAACGCCTCACCTTTCGGAGTCCTCTTTGTCCCGCGCCCTCACCATCATCTCCATCATCGCCATCGTTTGCCTCGCCCTCGCCAGCCTCGGCGGACTATTGTGGGCTAATACGCTTTACGCCCGCGCCCACCCCGGCGAGACCGATTTCCTCGTCCCCTGGCTAGGGGCGCGCACCTTTCTCCAGTATGGCAACAGTCCTTACGACGAGCCTGCCACCCAGCGTGCCCAGCTTCTCTATTATGGTCGCCTGGCAAAAGAGGGGCAGGATCCGCTCCGGCTTAACGTTCCATTTCCCATCGAGCTTTTCTATTTTCCCTTTGCGCTCGTCAAGGATTACGCCCTGGCACGCGGCTTGTGGATGACTCTCCTCGAGGTCGCGCTTGCGCTTACCGCGTTCCTCTCCCTAAACCTGACAGGCTGGAAACCACCGCGTACGCTGCTGCCGGTATTTGTCCTGTTTGCCATGCTCTGGGTCCACGCCTGGATGCCTCTGCTTGCCGGAAGCACGGTGATTTTCACCACCTTGTGCATTGTTGGTGGGCTTCTGGCTCTGCGCGCCGAAAGGGACGAGGTGGCCGGCGTGCTGATGATCCTGTCTGCTTTCCTGCCGCTGGCCAGCGGCGTCTTTGCCCTTTTCATCGTGTGGTGGGTGCTTTATCACCGCCGCTGGCGCGTCCTATGGGGTGCGTTGATGGCTTTGGGGCTGCTCCTGATCGCCGCGTTCATCTTCCTGCCCGGCTGGTTCCTGCCGTTCCTGCGCGCCCTGCTCGCGGAATACCGGCATGGCGCCTTCTTCACGCCCGGAACCGTCTTTGCCGGATGGTGGCCGGCTATCGGTGAAAAGTTCGGCTGGGCGCTGACGGCCATCCTCGTCGTTACACTTTTCCTGGAATGGCGCGCCGTCCGCAGGAAGGATTTCCGTCACTTTCTCTGGACGGCCGGCCTGACCCTGACCGCCACACCGCTGCTGGGCATTTCAACTCACCCTGGCCTCTATGCTGCCCTCTTTTTCCCCCTGACCCTTTTCCTGGCCGTCGTTGCCGAGCGCTGGTCGCGGCCAAGGCGTTGGGAGCTGGCGGGCATCTTGCTCGTGCTGATCTTTGCAGGTTCTTGGGCTTTGGTCTATTACCTTACGGGGCTTGACTCCCTCGCGCCGCTGCGCGACATCTTGATTTTTGCCTTACCCTTCCTTTTGCTGGTTGGTCTCTACTGGATCCGCTGGTGGGCGATCCGCCCGCCGCGCACCTGGTTCGAGACGATAGAAAACGAGATCGCCTAGCCCGATGAACTGGCGGCATTATCTCCTCCTCGTCTCGTTGGGATTGGTCTTTTCTGCCGCCGTCGCCGCCTTCCAACCTGTGCCGGGCTACATGGATGCGGATTACTACTACGCCGGGGGACTGCAACTGGCATCCGGTCGCGGCTTTACCGAGCCTTTCTTGTGGAACTATCTGGATGACCCGGCTGGACTGCCGCACCCAGCTTTTTCTTACTGGATGCCGCTGACCTCTCTCCTCGCCGCGCTCGGCATGACACTAACCGGACAGCACAACTGGTTTGCCGCCCGATCAGGTTTTTTTGCCCTGAGCGCCATCCTGCCCCCGCTGACCGCCGCCTTATCCTATTCCCTGGTCTCCCGCCGCGACTTGGCGCTGACCGCCGGTCTGCTGGCAGTCTTCAGCGGCTACTACGCCCCGTATCTGCAGGTTACAGATACCTTTGGTCTCTACATGCTTTTCGGCGCGCTCTTCTTTCTAATCGTAAACCGTAAATCCTCAATCGTAAATTCCCTTCTCCTCGGCCTCCTGGCCGGTCTCATGCACCTCTCGCGTGCCGATGGCGTTCTTTGGCCGTTACTGGCACTTCTTGTCGTCGTTCTTCAAAAATCTATCCATCACTCATCCTCTATTACGTTTTACATTTTACGAATTACATCTTGTATTTTAGGCTACCTCCTGATCATATCTCCCTGGCTGGTGAGGAACTTGGCCGTGTTCGGCGTGCCTCTTGCTCCAGGAGGCAGTCGCGCCCTTTGGCTGACGCGTTACGACCAGCTCTTTGCTTATCCTGCCAGCCAATTGACTTTTGCCTCCTGGTGGCATAGCGGACTGACCGAAATCCTGAAGGTTCGCCTTTGGGCGCTGGGTTTGAATCTGGAAAGCACGCTTGCAGTTCAGGGGAGCATCTTCTTGCTGCCGCTTATTTTGATCGGCCTGTGGCAGTTGCGCAAGGAAAATCGCACCTGGTTGGCTGTTCTGGCTTGGGGAGTGACACTAACCGTGATGACCCTGGTTTTCCCTTTTGCTGGGGCGCGCGGCGGTTTTTTTCATTCCGGTGCGGCGCTGCAGCCGTTCTGGTGGGCGGTCGCGCCTTTGGGCTTGGCGCGTGTCATCGCTTGGGGTGCGCAGCAGCGCGGCTGGCGGGAGAAGCAGGCGCTCACCGTTTTCTCGGCTGGCCTGGTCGTGATCGCGGCCTTGCTGACCGCGTGGATCGTTCAGGGGCGTGTAATCGGTCCATATAATAGCGAACAGGCTTGGGGTCGAGAAGCAGCAGCGTACAACCAGATAGAGGAATTCCTGGTGGAACAAGGCGCGCCTGACGAGGCGGCCGTCATCGTTGCCAATCCGCCGGGTTATTATCTGGTCTCTGGCCGAGCAGCGGTTGCCGTCCCGGATGGGGATACGCAAACCGTTCTCGACGTTGCACACAGGTATGGCGGCTGTTATTTGATCCTGGAGCAGGGTAGCCTGCCGGGCGGCCTGGCAAAGCTCTACGATCAGCCGATAGGTCAAGCGGATTTTCGCTTTCTGGGTGAGGTGGAGGCGGCGCGTATCTATGTCATCCAACCCTGATGTGGGGCGCGCCTCGAAGGCTCGCTCCACCCTTGGGAAGATCTCGAATCTCTGATTTCGTGAAATTGCTTACACTCGCGACATGTGCTATACTCCAATCAGGCCTCAACAGTTCGGCTGTACAGGAGTGAATTATGGCACTGACTGATAAACAGAAAAAACCCACCGATGCTTTCAGGGATTCGGCGCAAGGCCTTCAATCTGAACTGGACGAGACCAACCGCGCGCTAAGAGAAGTCACCTTGATGTTGGAACAAAGCCGCGTTGAAGTGGGGAAGTTGACCCAACGGAATGCGGCCATCACCGCCCATCTCCAGCAGATTCAAGGCCAGTTCGACAAAATCCTGCCCGAGGAAATCCGCATGGCTTATAACTCGGCGCTGGATGCGCAGCAACGCATGTTCGTGATGCGCGGCCAGCTCGAAAAGCTGCAGAACGATCAGTCTCACCTCGAGCGATATAAAACCATATTGGAGAAGTGTCAGGGGCTTTCGATCAGCGGCGCGAAGTCTGGAGGCACCAAGGGAGAAAAAGGCGCGCTGGCAAGTGTCGAGATGCTGATCAACGCGCAAGAGGCGGAGCGACAGCGGCTCTCTCGCCAAATGCACGACGGGCCGGCTCAGGCACTTTCCAATTTTATCCTACAGGCAGAGATTGCCATGCGCCTGCTCGGCTCGGATGCCGAGCAAGCTCGGACGGAATTGAGCAACCTGAAGGCTGCCGCCATGAGCACCTTCCAGAAAGTGCGCAATTTCATCTTCGAGCTTCGCCCGATGATGCTCGATGACCTGGGCCTGGCGCCTACTATCCAACGTTATGTGGAAATGTACAAGGAGCAATCCGGTTTGGATGTAAGTGTTATTGTGACTGGGAACGAGCGTCGGCTGGAACTCTATCTTGAGGTGCTGATCTTCCGCGCCATGCAGGAATTGGTGGGCAACGCGGCTCGTCATAGTCAGGGAAATATCATCAAAATTCAAGTGGATATGGGGGATAGCTTTATAAAGTTGACCGTGGAAGACAATGGCAAAGGGTTTGATCCAGACGTGATCAACGAGAGGAGTAGTCTAGGTCTGAAATTGATCAAAGAACGGGTCGAATTGTTGGGGGGTTCGCTAGATATTGACAGCTCGTTGGGCAAAGGTTCGCGTATATTCTTGACCGTGCCTGTCCATTCTTGAAAATAACATATTTGTAATGAAATTTGACGCTCAATTCGTATATTTGTTAAGAATTTTGACGCTCAATTCGATTATAATATGACCACTTCTGGGCCTTCCAGAGAAATAATCCGGAAAGGAGGAAAAACCTATGTTACTCGCACCGAAAGAAAAAGGCCAGGGCTTGGTGGAGTACGCGTTGATCCTTGTTTTGGTTGCTGTCGTTGTTATTGCTGCTTTGACACTGCTTGGCCCTCTCGTCAGCAACGTCTTCTCCAAGATCAACTCGGCATTAAACAAGTAATTTTGCGGAATGCTGATTGATCAATCCAAGTGAGACTCCAGCTGTTGCGGAGTCTCACTTATTTTTCCTGACATATTTGTAATGGTCACGCTCTTGTTTTTTTTAAGTGCGTGGGCTATGATAAAAACATCTCTTATACATTCTTGGAGAAATTTGGGAATGGAAAGGAGGTGAAAGCGCCATGTTGTTCGCACCGAAGGAAAAAGGCCAGGGCTTGGTTGAATACGCGTTGATCCTTGTTTTGGTTGCTGTCGTTGTTATTGCTGCTTTGACTCTGCTTGGTCCCATCGTCGCCAACGTCTTCTCCAAGATCAACTCAGCAATTAACACGTAATCCTGCTGGCCTTCAACACGAAAGGGACTCAGCCTTGTTCAGAGTCCTTTTTTTTTATATCCATTTTAACTTATAAGTAAGTGGTCATAGCTTGAATTTTACTGTATAATTCAATCGTCAATTCAGCCATTTGGGCATAAGGAGAGTGCTATGCGTCGCGGAAGAATTTTCATTTACCTGGCGTTGATACTCATCATCGGTGTTGCGGCGGCTTATTTCTACCTCCGCAGCAAAGGGATGCTCGGTACACAGCCTTCTACAATTCCCACGCCTGAGGTGCGCAATGTAGAGGTCGTGACCGCAGGCCAAAATATCCTCCAGGGAACGCAAATTACAGAAGAAATGTTAGGCTTCATAACCCTGCCTGAAACCCAGGTGGTCGTTGATCTGTTCACCAGCAAAGCGGATGTTGTGGGGCAGTATGCAAAATATCCGCTAGCGCAGGGTATCCTCATCACCAGCGCGATGGTTACACCGGCTGCAGAGAATGTAAACCTCGCTGGCTCCATTTGGGCGCCCCAGATCCCGCAAGGGATGACGGCCATCGCGATCCCCATCACGCGTCTATCCTCAGCCGCCTACGGAATTCGCGATGGCGACTTCGTAGACATCCTCGTTTCGCTGCTGCTGGTGGACGTCGATTACAGCTATCAAAGCATCCTTCCGAATTACACGGCTATCGTGACGGGTTCTGGCTTCCTTCCCGAACAATTACCAGTGTTGACTGCTGCAATAATCTCGGGCGGCCAAAGCGCTGCGCAGGGACGTACCGAGCTGGACGCTGCACTGAACGAACCTCTTTACATTGTACCTTCCGAGTCTCAACGCCCCCGCATGGTGACGCAGATGATCCTGAAGAATGTGCAGATATTGCACGTGGGCAACTTCCCTCTGCTGGGCGAAGCCATGACCCAGATGGCTACCGGGCAATCTGAAACTGGCGCTACTGCAACGCCTCAGCCAGGACAGCAAGTGGCAGCGACTGTCGTTCGACCCGATATGGTTACGCTGATTGTGATTCCACAGGATGCCGTCACGTTGAAATATCTCTTGGACATCAATGCAAGCATTACGCTGACCTTGCGCAATCCAAACGACCAAGAGACAAATGCGGAAACGGAAGCTGCAACGCTGCAATATTTATTGAACCAATACAACATTCCTGTTCCAGCCAAGCTGCCTTACGCGGTCGAACCTCGCACCGATACGATTACACCGCCAGAATTGCCCAACGACATCTTTGTGGTAACTCCTAAATAGCAACAGGCAGTATCAGCCTCTTAATCTTTTCCGCGCTCTAAGCGTTTCCACCATTTTGATTGAGTAACTGTAACATGGAGGAAGATAGTGCTGCCACAGCACCACTCCCTACCTCATAAAAGTGATAGCGATTAAGTTCTATTTCGATGCAATGAAACCGTCCAGTAAAAAATAGGTTTCATCGGGTCGAAGCATGGAGATCGTTCATGGGTGATGGCGACAAAATTCGCGTGCTGATCGTAGATGATATTGCCGAGACTCGTGAGAACATCCGCAAACTGTTACAGTTTGAAACGAATATCGAGGTTGTCGGTACAGCAAAGTCGGGGCGAGAGGCTATCCAGCTTTCCCAGGAGATGGCTCCGGATGTCGTCTTGATGGATATAAACATGCCGGATATGGATGGGATTGCTGCCACGGAGGAGATCCGCAAGAAGGCTCCAGCCACCATGGTTGTGATCCTTTCCGTCCAAGGCGATCAGAATTACATGCGGCGGGCGATGTTAGCTGGCGCGCGTGACTTTTTAACCAAACCCCCCATGCCGGATGAATTGACCGCTGCAATCCGGCGCGCCGGTGCCACGGCGCGCGAAGAACGCAGCAAGCGTTCTCAGGGATACATCGCTCCCGGCGGGGGAGGAACGCAACCGCTGGTTGGTGCAAGAGTGACCCATGGTAAGATCATCATGGTTTACAGCCCTAAAGGTGGAACCGGATGCACCACCCTGGCAGTCAACCTTGCACTGGCATTACATAACGAAGAGACTAGTGTGGTGCTGGTGGATGCCAACATGCAATTCGGGGACGTGGCTGTTTTTCTGAACGAACAGGGTAAGAACACTATCCTCGACCTGATCCCCCGAGTGGATGAGCTTGACCTGGATATCGTCGAAGAGGTGATGATTAAGCACGCCGCCTCAGGTTTGCATATACTCGCAGGACCTACCCGTCCCGAAAACGCGGAAAAGGTTACGGCTGCTCAATTTACGAAGGTGCTTCATTATCTTCGCCAGTTATATGCCTATATTGTCGTAGATACCAGCTCTTACTTGAATGATGTTACCCTGGCAGTCCTGGATGGCAGTGATGTCGTTGTCCTGGTCACGACACAGGATATTCCTTCAATAAAAGATGGAAGGTTGTTCCTGGACCTGATTAGGACCATGGGCGTACCCTTAGATCGAGTCGCTTTTGTGATGAACCGCTTCGACAAGCGTATTGCGATCACACCGGAAAAGGTATCTGAAAACCTCAAGCTAGACGTGGTTGCAGTGATCCCGTTGGATGAACGCGTGGTCATCCCATCCGTCAACCGGGGTGTTCCCTTTGTCCTAGATAACAAAGCGCAACCCTCCGCGCGTGGGATATTTACGCTTGCTGAAGCCTTGCGCGTAAAGCTGATGGGAACTGAAGGTGAAATGGTTGAGAAGGTGATTAGACGGTAACCGTGCAGGAGGTAAAGGATGTCATTGCTAAAGCGGATCGAACAAGGAAAGTCCTCAGAAGAGTCAGGTGCCCCAGTACAAACAACCGGCGAGGGTTCACGCCTGGCATCCATGCAAGCTCGCCACGTCAACGCGCCGAATGCAGATTCTCAAGCCGGTAGTTATTTCGATCTGAAAACGCGTGTCCAGAATAGATTATTGGCTGAGTTGGATCCTTCGATGGATATTATGAAGACGGAGGAAGTCCGCCGGACGATCCAGAACTTGTACGAACAGATATTAAGCGAGGAGAACATCGTTCTTTCTCGACCTGAGCGTGCTCGGCTTTTCGAACAAATCTCAGCCGAAATCCTTGGCTTTGGGCCTTTGCAGCCCCTGCTGGAAGACGATTCGGTGACAGAAATCATGGTCAACGGGGCGAAGAACATCTACATTGAGCGTAAAGGGAAGCTCTATCGTGTACCGGTGACATTCGAAAGCAATGACCACGTGATGCGTATCATTGATCGTATCGTGGCCCCGCTAGGGCGGCGCATTGACGAATCCAGCCCCTACGTAGACGCCCGTTTGCCAGATGGTTCGCGCGTCAATGCCGTCATTCCGCCCATTTCGCTTGTAGGTCCCACCCTGACGATCCGAAAATTCGCCCGTACCCCGATCACGGTCGAGCAGTTATTGGAATTTGGTACGCTCACTGCCGAAGCGCTGCAATTAATCAAGGCGTGCGTGGAAGCGAAGATCAATATTGTTATATCGGGCGGTACAGGCTCCGGTAAGACCACGTTGCTTAATATTCTTTCCAGTTTTATTCCCGGCGATGAGCGGATCATCACCATTGAAAACGCGGCCGAATTGCAACTGCGCCAAGAACACGTCGTCACGCTGGAATCTCGCCCCCCGAACATTGAAGGCCATGGAGAAATCACCATCCGGCAACTGGTGATCAACTCTTTGCGTATGCGCCCCGACCGGATCATCGTGGGCGAGATCCGCGATGAGGCCGCGCTGGACATGCTCCAGGCCATGAACACGGGCCACGATGGTTCAATGACCACCCTCCACTCGAACACACCCCGCGACACACTGGCGCGTCTCGAAACCATGACCCTTATGGCAGGTATGGACCTCCCCGTCCGTGCCGTACGCGAGCAGGTCGCCTCGGCTATTGAGCTGATCATTCATGAGGAACGCATGCGGGATGGCTCGCGGAAAATCGTCAATATTACTGAAGTATCCGGCATGGAAGGTGAAGTCATCACTACGACAGATGTGTTCGTTTTCGAGCAGACGGGAATAGAAGGCAACCGGGTGATTGGAACCTTGCAGCCGACAGGTTTGCGTCCCAAGTTCATGGAGAAGCTCGAGGCGGCCGGTATTCACTTGCCCCCAGCCATCTTCGGTGTAGGCGCCCGTCAACGCTACTAATGGTAGCTCGAAGAGCTATCATAAAGGCAGGCATGGACAGGAAATCTTTTGCCCACTCTCTGATTGGCAGGTGATCCAGTGATAACTGTCTTGATCATTGGCGGTGGACTAGCGTTGATCTTGCTTATAGTCGGCCTGGTGGTCTCAGCGAACAGTGAACGGGCGCTGGTAGAAGAGCGGCTGAACAAGTTCCTCGAGAAGGAAAAGACGACCAGAGAACCCAAGGAATCCAGGGCCGCGCTGACGGATTGGGTCAACCGGCGTGTCGAAAAGTCCTCCTTCGGTGAACGCATCGCGCGTGAATTGGCGCGTGCGGACTTGAAATTCAAGCCAGGTGAATACATTGCACTGTACGCGATCTCGATTGCGGGCTTTGCATTGGTGGCTTTCTTCCTGGGCGGCAGGCTGCTCCCCTCGGCTCTCATCGGCGCGGTGATGGGCGCATTTGTCCCGCGTTTGTATGTGAAACGCCAGCAGGGAAGGCGATTACAGCGCTTCAACGACCAACTGCCAGATATGCTCAACCTGGTGGTTAATGGCCTTCGCGCTGGATTTTCCACGATGCAGGCGCTGGAGTCGGTTAGTAAAGAAATGCCGGTTCCGATCTGCGATGAATTCCGGCGCGTCGTTCAGGAAATGCAGTTAGGCATCACGACGGAGCGCGCCCTGAACAATCTCTACCGGCGCATCCCGAGCGAAGACCTCGATTTCGTCATTACCGCGATCAACGTTCAACGCGAGGTCGGCGGCAACCTGGCAGAGATCCTGGATATTATCTCTTTCACGATCCGCGAACGGATCCGCATCAAGGGAGAGATAAGAGTGCTGACTTCTCAAGTCATGTATTCTGGGCGCATCCTGGCCTTGATGCCGGTTGGCCTGCTCATGGTCCTCTGGTTTCTAAACCGGGATTACATGATGACGTTCATAGTGCCGGAGAATCGTCTGTGCGGGCTTATCGCGCTCGGTACCGCCGGACTGATGATCGGTATAGGCTATTTCGTCATGACAAAGATCGCAACTATCGAGGTGTAAGATGGAGACTGGGATCATTGTCGTCTTTGTTATTGTCGCTATCGTGGCCGTCATCTTGATTTTCGCGGGGGCGCGAAGGCCAAAGGAAGAGGAAGATCCATTGGCTGCGCGCCTGGCGGAATTCAGCGAACGGGGAGAGGTCGTCTCGCTCGAAGAGATCGAGCTTTCCCAACCTTTTGCTGACCGCGTGATCCTGCCCGTGGCGCGCCGCCTGGGCGACATATCCTCCCGCTTTACGCCCCAGCACCAGGTGGAGACGACTGCGAAGAATTTGGAATTAGCCGGCAACCCTGCCCGTTTGGATGCCTCCTCGTTCCTCGCATTACGATTTGTGGTCGCAGGCGCGTTTGGAGGCTTACTATTCCTGGTTTTCATGTTTTCGAGTACCTGGTCGGTATCGCGCGAGCTTCTCTTTACGCTTCTGTTCACGGTGCTGGGTTTCTTCTTTCCACAACTCTGGTTGAAGAGCAGGATAGACAGCCGCCAGAAAGAAATCCGTAAAGCTATGCCAGACGCCCTGGATCTGCTGACGATCTGCGTCGAGGCCGGTTTGGGCTTCGATGCTGCCATAGCCAAGGTCAACGAAAAGTGGGAAAACCAGCTTTCGATGGCTTTTGGCCGCACCATCCGCGAAATCCAGTTGGGTAAATTGAGGCGTGAGGCCCTGCGGGATATGTCCGACCGCGTGGGCATCGCTGAGATGACCAGCTTCGTGGCGGCGATCATCCAGAGCGATCAGCTCGGCGTCGGTATGGCCAAGGTCTTGCGCATCCAATCCGATCAGATGCGTATCAAGCGCCGTCAACGCGCCGAAGAGGAGGCGCGCAAAGCACCGCTCAAGATGGTTTTCCCGCTGGGTCTCTTCATCTTCCCATCGCTGTTGATTGTGTTGTTGACTCCGGCCGCATTTCGCTTGAGGGATACTCTCCTGCAACTGGCACGCTAACTTTATACCCTGTCATGGGAACACACCGCCTTTATGAGTGGTTGTGGGGAAGTCTAGATTGGCTGTACCCACCCGTCTGCGGGGGATGCGGTCGAGTGGGTGCCCGCTGGTGTGCGGAATGCCAGCGTCAGGTCACGCCGGTGCCAGATCCCATCTGCGATGTTTGTGGACTGCCAGTAGCCTGTGTGGGGTTGTGTGAAGGCTGCCAGCTTTGCTTGCCTCCTTTTGCGGCGCTGCGTTCTTGGGTCGTTTTCGAGGGGCCGGTACGTTCCGCGTTGCATCGGCTGAAGTACCGGCGCAACGTGGCGATGGGGGACGCGCTGGCGCGCCCGATGGCAGATTTCTGCCGTCGCCTGGACTGGCCCGTGGAAGTGGTCGTTCCGGTGCCGTTGGGGAAGAGGCGACTGCAAGAACGCGGCTATAATCAAGTTGGCTTGATCGCCATGCCGCTGGCCGCGCTCAACCGTTGGCGTTACGCGCCGCGTGCCTTATCCCGTGTGCGGGAGACGAAATCTCAAGTGGGTCTTTCAGCGGTCGAGCGCCGGGAGAACATGCAGGGCGCTTTTCGCGCCGACCCGCGACCGGTTGGCGGACGCGTCATCCTGTTGATGGATGATGTCGCCACGACCGGCGCGACGCTTTCCGCTTGCGCTGAGGCGCTCTTATCCGCTGGCGCAAAAGCTGTTTTTGCGCTGACGCTGGCGCGGGCCTTACCCCGCCATGGCTTGCAGAACGTTTGACAAATTCGTATCTTCTCAATAATTGGGGGAAAATGGGGATTCGCAAGCGGGCTTCACCCGCTTGCGAATCCCCATACCTCACTTTTTTGAGAAGTTACATAAATTCTTTTTTCAGGAGGAGCCTATGGCTTTGAAAATCGAGGTTGTAGCAAGGAATATGGAGGTTACCGATCGCATCCAGGATTACGTCACGAAGAAAGCTGCCAAGCTAGATCGCTACATGAATGACATCGAAGAAGTGAAAGTAGAGCTTGCCTATGTCAAATCCGCACGCAGCGCGATTGACCGCCAGGTGGCGCAGATAACCGTACGTGGCCGCCGCGCCCTCTTGCGGACGGAAGAACGCTCCGACGACATCTTTGCGGCCTTTGATTCGGCGATGGATAAGATGCAACGCCAGATCAAGCGATTGAAGGGCAAGCGCCAGCGCGGCCGCGGCGACGGGCGCTCTGCGGCGGAGGTGGTCGTCGAGCCGCCGATTGAGGAAGGAGTCATAGAGACCGCCTCGCCGATCATGCGCCGCAAGACTTTCATTTTGCCGCCCATGAACGAGGCTGAAGCCTTGGAGCAAATGAGAATGGTCGGTCACGATAATTTCTTCATTTTCTTCAATATGGAGACCAATGCCATAAACGTACTCTACCGCCGCCGGGATGGCACCTACGGCCTGATCGAGCCAAAGATCGGCTGACCTTCGCGGACCCGTATCCCGCTGGCCCGGAAGAGACTCTCCGGGCCAGTTTTTATGAAGAAGTGGAACTATGGAACACATTGATTTTGACGATAACATTACTGAGGAAAAGCTTCGATCCAGCAAGGTTGATTCGCAAGCCGTGCAAGATGCGGTCTTACAACTGTTGACTGCTGTCGGCGAGAATCCACAGCGCGCGGGTTTGAAACGAACGCCGCAGCGCGTCGCCCGCATGTACGCCGAGTTGCTGGCTGGCTATGCGGTTGACCCGCTGTCCCTGGTCAACGGCGCCCTCTTCGAGGTCAAGTACGATGAGATGGTCATCGTGCGCGATATCGAGTTCTACAGCATGTGCGAGCACCATTTGCTGCCATTCATGGGGCGGGTGCACGTGGCCTACATCCCGGATGGGAAAGTGCTCGGCCTTTCCAAGATCCCCCGCATCGTAGACATGTTTGCCCTCCGCCTCCAGGTGCAGGAACGCATGACGCGCCAGATCGCGGATCTCATTCGCGATCTGCTTAAGCCGCAAGGCGTGGCAGTAGTGGTCGAGGCGCTTCATCTCTGCACGATGATGCGCGGTGTACAGAAGCACAACGCCCGCATGACCACCTCGGCCATGCACGGCGCCTTCCGCTCGAACTTAGCCACGCGCCAGGAATTCCTGGATAACATCTCGCGTGGTGCATCATCGCTAAAAATTTGACAATACTCCCGGAGACTGCCAGTCTCCGGGAGTATTTGCTCATGGACGTTCGATCTCCACCCCAACCGATTCTGCCTCCTCCACTGCTCCCGGCTTTTCCACCCGCACCGCCACTTTCTGAACCCAAGGCTGGCTGAGGCATAGATTGGCAATATCCTCTGCAAAAGCTTCGACCGTGAACCGCCCCGCGCCCCCTGCCCCTGCAGTTTGGGGGGCGACGAGGGCGCGGATATTCTTCACCGTCTGGCTGTAATCCACGCAGTCAGCAAGGTCGTCGGTTTCGGCGGCGCGGCGCGTATCGGTGAAAAGTTCAATGTTGATCAATATTTCCCGCGGCTGCTGGCGTTCCCAATCATGGACACCCAGGATGCCGCGCACACGCAGGTCTCTAATGAAAACAATATCCATATTGCATCTCAAGCCGTTTTGGTCTAAACTTATACCAACGGTAGTTTACCACAGCCACTGCCTCGCTGTTCAACTTGTAACCTTCAATCTTCAACCTTCTACCCGCTGCCATGTCCTTCTCCCCCCCTTCCTTTATGGGCATTGACCCAACTGCCGGGCGCCAGCCCTTCACCTTCGCCGCGCTGGACGCCGAGTGCCGCCTGCTGGCGCTCGATTCGGGTGAGCTGGACGAAGTGCTGGCCTTCGTCGGCGGGCAGGAAGCCGCAACCGTGGCGGTCAACTCGCCCTCCGCGCCGAATATTGGACTGGTGAAAAAGAAGCTGGAGGTGCAAAGCCTGACGCCGGGCCACCCGCGCGGTGTGGACATGCGCCAGGCCGAGCACGAGCTGCACCAACGCGGCATCCTCATCTCGCCTACGCCTGCGCGCGCCGAATCCTGTCCGGAGTGGATGCAACTGGGCTTTATTCTGTACCGCAAGCTGGCAGGGATGGGGTTCCAGCCATATCCTGCCGTAAACGCCACCCACCAGTGGCTTGAAACCCATCCGCACGCCGCCTTTTGCGCCCTGCTCGGCCAGTCGCCGCTTTCCAAGCCTTCTCTGGAGGGGCGTTTGCAGCGCCAGTTGATCCTGCATGAGCTGGGCATGGGCATCAAAGACCCGATGGATTTCTTCGAAGAGATCACCCGCCATCGTCTGGTCAAGGGGATTTTGCCGGTGGAAGTGATCTACACCCCCGAACAATTGGACGCGCTCGTCGCGGCCTACACGGCTTATGTGGCGGCCAATAAACCTGATGGGATATTGTTTATCGGTGCGAGGGAAGAGGGGAGGATTGCCCTGCCGGTGGGGGAGTTGAAGGAGAGGTATTAGCTGACGGCGCGGTTCAGCCGCGTTACAGAGTGCAGCGGAGCAACGTCGGCTGCAACCGCTTGTTATACCGGATCCTTTATCGCAACAATTGCCCACGAGTGCGTATTGTGCAGTAGCGTCGTGTCTACTTCCACGCTGCCAACACGATAGATCCCTGCTGGTCTCCCCCTCTTTAATTGTGGCATCACCCCATTCAGGAAAGCCGTCTTATCCAAGTTTATTGCCTGGGACACGATAACTCCTGTCCGACCCTCGGACAGACGCCGTTCCCAGAGTTCCCTTGAAGAATCGAAGGGCACCAGTGCGTTTTCGAAAATACTATATTGAGTGAAGTGCTTTTTCATCAAAGCCTCCATCTCTTCAAATGAGAATCCATGGTCCCCAAGTAGTTCGCTATTTGGTGTCCCGATAATGATTATGCCCTTTGGTCGCGTGATCCGCTTGATCCCTTCTACTGCCTGATCCTCCTTTCCATACTCCTGGATGTGTTCGAGAACCTCGCTGCAGATGGTCAAATCAAATTGGTCGTTAGGATACAAATTCATTTCTGTTATGCCCTGCACGCTGAACTCGACTATGTTGCCGTAATGGTCCTTGGCGAAGCGAACAGCATGCGTTGAAGCATCGGTGTTGCAGACACTGGTAGCACCAGCGTTCTTCAGGAGAGCACAGCCATATCCGCTACCGCAACCGATGTCGGCCACCGTGGCACTCTGAGAAAACTGGCCGGCAAATGCGAAAAATTTCTGATGATTGAGGAAGTTCTTGGTATTAGTTGGTGTTGCAGGTTTCCGCCAGCCAAGGCGATTGATGTGAATACCGTTTGGGTAGACTCTGATGAAGTCCTCCCAATAGTATTTTCTTGAAATGCTTCCATAGAGATGAGTCAAGCCATTAAATAGAGAGTGTTGAAAAACAAGTTTTAATTGACCAATACGTTAGATTTTAATATAATGGTCGTCGATGTCAACGAGCAATATCAAGCCAATCTCATACAGGAGTCTGATAGGATTGGTGACTTTATGGATCACCTTACCTGCTCTCCTTTTAAAATTGGTTGACTCTCGATGATTGTCGTTGACAGGGGCCGTCCAAGAGAGATCGAATCCCTTGGTATGAATAAACGCGCGGCCAGTCTCTTGGTTGGGTCGAAAATCCCCGAAAAAGGCCAAAGTGGGACGCAGGTAACAAAAAAGCCTGCGTTTTGCAGGCTTTGGTGGGAATAATTCCCCGTTTTCGACCCCAAAGAAGGGATTTGTATGCCGAGGGTGGGATTTGGACCCACGACCAAGGGCTTATGAGTCCCCTGCTCTACCACTGAGCTACCTCGGCAAGCGGCGTAGATGTTACTATGGGGCGGCATTTTTGTCAACGATTTAGGTTCCGCTTAGGGCTTTTGGATTAGAATTACCTTAATAAAGAAGAAAATTGGCTCTTGCCTTCTATTCATAATTTGATATAATATTCGTTTGCATATTCGCCATGCCCCCTGCCGCCAGTGGGGTACTAATACGACAGTGCAACTTTCCGACCCGGCCCCGTAAGTTCAGGAGTAATAAATGGCATCTGTCCTGCCCCTTAAGAATTACGCGCGTATCCCTTTTTCGTTGGATCTCCCTAACCTTATCGAAGTACAACTGGACTCATTCGTACGTCTCAAAAAGGAAGGATTGGGGGACCTCTTCCACGAAATTTCGCCCATCGAGTCATATAACAAGGGGATGAAATTATATTTCCCCAGCCGCAGCCCCGAAGCGGAGCAATGGGGGTTGAAGTATTGGTTTGGAGAGCCAAAACATACCATCGAAGAGTGCGTTGAGCGTGACCTGACCTACGCCAGCCCGTTGTACGTCTCGGTTTTGCTGGCCGGCCCGGATGTCCCGGAACCGATCAAACAGGATATCTTCCTGGGCGATTTCCCCGAAATGACCGACAAGGGAACGTTCATCATCAACGGGACTGAGCGGGTTGTCGTCTCGCAGTTGATCCGTTCCCCGGGCGTTTACTTCGAAGCGCCCACGGACCGGGCAACGGGTCGCCCCTTGGCGATGGCCAAACTCATCCCTGATCGCGGCGCGTGGATGGAGTTCGAGACGCGCAAGAGCGACTACATCATCCTGAAGTTCAACCGCAAGCGCACCGTGCCCATTACGGTATTCCTGCGGGCGATGTCGGTGGTCAATGACGGTAATGGCGAGAAGATCTTGACCGCCGGAACGGACGAGGAGCTGCTGGCTCTGTTCCAAGATGTGGATAACAACCCGGAGCGCCTCTTCATCCCTTCGACGCTGCGTCAAGAGCCGGAATGGGTCCTCTCCGGCCATATGACCATCGCTGAAGCCGCGTTGATTGAGTTCTTCAAGAAAATGCGCCCCGGCGACCCGGCCACGCTGGACAATGCTCGCCAGTTCCTCGAAGAGCAGTTATTCGATCAGCGTCACTACGACCTGGAACGTGTAGGCCGTTACAAGCTCAACCAAAAGCTCGACCTGCACATACCGATTACGCACCGCGCGGTGACCAAGGCGGATATCGTTCGCCTGGTACGACGCATGATTCTTATTAACAATGGCGTCGAGCCGCCGGATGATATTGACCACCTGGGCAACCGCCGCGTCAAGACGGTGGGTGAGCTGATCCAGAACAAGCTGCGCATTGGCCTGCGCCGCATGGAACGCGTCATCAAGGAGCGTATGTCCATCCGCGATCAGGAGCAGCTCTCGCCGGTCACGCTGGTCAACATCCGCCCGGTGGTGGCAGCCTTGCGCGAGTTCTTTGGCTCCAGCCAGCTCTCGCAGTTCATGGATCAGACCAATCCTCTGGCTGAGTTGCGCCACAAGCGCACCCTCTCGGCCTTGGGGCCTGGCGGTCTCCGGCGTGAGCGCGCCGGCTTCGACGTGCGGGATGTGCACCATTCGCATTATGGCCGTATCTGCCCGATCGAGACCCCTGAAGGGCCAAATATCGGCTTGATCGGTCGTCTGGCATGTTTTGCACGGGTGAATGAGTACGGGTTTATCGAGACTCCTTACCGGCGTGTGTTCAAATCAATGCCGTGCAATGACACGCGCCTGGAAGGCCGCGCCCTGTCAGCGGATCTAACCAATGCAAAGTCCGGCGAGGTGCTCGTCAAGGCGGGTGAACGCATCACGGCCAAGATGCTCAAGACAATTGCCAAGGCCAAACGCGACATGGCTATCGTCCCGTTCGTTTCGGATGAGGTCGAGTATCTCTCGGCAGATGCCGAGGATAAATTCATCATTGCCCAGGCCACTGCCCCCCTGAATGAATACCGCGAGTTTGAACACCCGCGCATTTCCTGTCGCTATCACTCCGGTTTCCTGTTCACCGCACCGGAAAATCTGGATTATATGGACGTGGCTCCGCACCAGGTGGTCGGCATCAGCGCGGCGTTAATCCCCTTCCTGGAACACGATGACGCCAACCGTGCGCTGATGGGCTCGAACATGCAGGCCCAGGCAGTCCCCCTGCTTCGTCCTGAGATCCCACTGGTCTCGACCGGTATGGAATACCACGCCGCCTTCGACTCCGGCCAGGTGATTATCTCTGAAGAAGACGGCGACGTGGTCTCAGTAACTGGTTCTACGATTGTAATGAGCGAGAAGGGCGGCGGCTTGCGCACCTACCATTTGCGCAAATATCAGCGCTCCAACCAGTCCACTTGTATTGACCAGCGCCCGGCGGTGGTCAAAGGCCAGGTTATTCAACGCGGCGACATTATTGCCGATTCTTCCTCCACGGAGAGCGGCGAGCTGGCCCTGGGACAGAACGTCACCGTGGCGTTCATCTCGTGGGAGGGTGGGAACTTCGAGGACGCCATCCTGATCTCCGAACGGCTGGTACAGGAAGACCGCTTCACCTCGGTGCACATCGAAAAGTACGAAGTGGAGGCGCGCGATACGAAGCTTGGCCCCGAGGAGATCACCCGCGATATCCCGAACGTGGGCGAAGAAGCCATCAAAGATCTGGACGAAAGCGGCATCATCCGCATCGGCGCGGAAGTTGGCCCCAATGACATCCTGGTCGGTAAGATCACGCCGAAAGGCGAGAAAGAGCTGACGCCGGAAGAGCGCCTGCTGCGAGCTATCTTTGGCGAGAAGTCCCGTGATGTGAAGGATACCTCTCTGCGCATGCCGCATGGCGAGCGCGGCAAGGTGGTGGATGTGCGGGTTTTCAACCGGGAAGATAATGCCGACCTATCGGCCGGCGTGGATATGATGGTGCGCGCCTCGGTGGCGCAGCGCCGCAAGATTACCGCTGGAGATAAAATGGCCGGCCGGCATGGCAACAAGGGCGTGGTCTCCAAGGTGGTTCCGGTGGAGGATATGCCCTACCTTGAAGACGGCACACCCGTTGACATCATCCTGAACCCATTGGGTGTTCCGGGACGTATGAACATCGGCCAGGTGCTGGAAGTTCACCTGGGCTGGGCAGCCAAGCGACTTGGATTCCGAGCCATCACGCCCGTTTTTGATGGCGCAAAAGAAGAGGAGATCGAGGCCGAACTGGCGCGTGCCTGGATCGCAGATCAGGCCTGGAAAGAGACCGCCCAGGCTGCCTGGGATTGGCTGAAGCAGCAGGAATACAGCCCGGAGATGATCGAAGATGACGACGAAGTTCGCCGCCTATACCTGGAACAGTGGTTGGGCGAGCGCGGTTATGACGTATATCGCTTCACGTCTGATTTAGATTATGCCCGTCTTGCTACGGCGAAAGAATGGTTGCGTGACCATGGTTACGACCCCGCTACGATCTTTTTCGATCAAGTGCCCGCGCCCAACAAGCGCAGTGCGTTTGACCAGGAAGCCATGCGGGTCTGCCTGCGGATGTGGCTGCACGATCATGACCAGGATAACGTGGCGGATAAGGATCTTGAAAAACAAGCCCATGCCCTGATGCTCAAGACCAGCGAGCCGATCCCGACCCTGGGCAAACAGACATTGCGGGATGGAAAAACCGGCCAGCCTTACGACCAGCCGGTCACCGTGGGTGTGATGACCATTCTGAAGCTGCATCACCTGGTGGAGGATAAAGTTCACGCCCGCTCCACCGGACCATATAGCCTGGTCACTCAGCAACCGCTGGGGGGCAAGGCGCAGTTCGGCGGCCAGCGCTTTGGAGAAATGGAAGTGTGGGCGCTGGAAGCCTACGGCGCGGCTTATACTTTACAAGAAATGCTGACAGTTAAATCTGATGATGTCCAGGGTCGCGTGAATACCTATGAGGCGATAGTCAAGGGTGAACAGATCGAGGAACCCAGCATCCCGGCTTCGTTCCGCGTGCTGGTCAAAGAGTTGCAGAGCCTCGGCCTGGCCGTCGAAGCGGTCAGCGATAACGGCGAGGTGGTGCGCTTCGGTAAGGACGAGGAAAAGGCCCATCCGCCGAAATACGAAACCGGCCTACTCGACTTGGGAGAAAAATTCAGAGATAGATAGAATTTTTCCTTGACATGCCCATAGCCGTATGTTAGAATTGCCCTTCGTTGCCTAAAAGGGCTGATGCTTCGCACTGCCCCTTACGTAAGTGAGACGAGTGAGGCCATCAGGCGCGTTTTGTGATGGCCTCATTTATTGAGTGAACACCGATATTTTTGTTATGTATTTTGTTCGGAGGCGAATGTGCCCACAATCAATCAACTGATCCGCAAGGGTCGCCAATCGAAGAAGGTCAAGAGTAAAGCGCCGGCGTTGCTCTATACGCTTAACTCCTATAAGCAGCGACGTGTCCGCCAGGCCAAGGGCGCCCCGCAAAAGCGAGGCGTGTGCACGGTGGTGCGCACCATGACGCCCAAAAAGCCGAACTCGGCGCTGCGCAAGATCGCCCGCGTGCGCCTGACCAACGGCATCGAGGTGACCGCTTACATCCCTGGCGAAGGACACCAGTTGCAGGAGCACTCAGTGGTGCTGGTACGCGGCGGCCGTGTGAAGGACCTGCCTGGTGTGCGTTACCACATCGTGCGCGGTTCACTGGACACGACCGGTGTGGACAAGCGGCGCCAGGGCCGTTCGAAGTACGGTTCCAAGCGTCCGAAGGAATCAGCCATTTCGTAGATAACGGCAGCCTATTGGCTGCCATAATGGAGTATTTTCATGCGTCGAGCAAAGCCTGAAAAGCGTAAGATCCTTCCCGATGTCCGCTACAACCATGTTATTATCCAAACTCTGATCCACCACATGCTCAAGCGTGGTAAGAAGAGCACAGCCATGCGAATCATGTACGATTCGTTGGATCTGATCAGAGAACGCACCAACGGTAAAAACCCAGTTGAGGTTTTTGACGCCGCGCTCAAGAACGTGGCGCCCATGATGGAAGTGCGTCCCCGCCGCGTCGGCGGCGCCACCTATCAGGTCCCGATGGAAGTCCCGCCGGCACGCCGCACCACGCTGGCGATCCGCTGGATCCTTTCATCGGCGCGCGCGCGTGGCGGCAAGTCATTCGCCGAGAAGTTGGCCGACGAGTTGATGGATGCAGCCAAGAACGAGGGCACTTCTATCCGCAAACGAGAAGAGACCCACAAGATGGCGGAGGCCAACCGCGCATTCTCGCATTACCGCCTTTAATTGGCGGCTTTGAACTTTAACAGTAGGAACTATGACACGCGCTTACCCGCTGGAACGGTATCGGAATATCGGCATCATCGCTCACATTGACGCCGGTAAAACGACCACGACCGAGCGCATCCTGTTCTACACCGGCAAGACCCACCGCATGGGTTCGGTAGATGACGGCACGACCGTCACCGATTGGATGGCGCAGGAGCGCGAGCGTGGTATTACCATCGTTTCAGCGGCTGTCTCGGCGGAGTGGAAGGGTTACCAGGTCAACATCATTGACACACCCGGCCACATTGATTTCACCGCCGAGGTGCAGCGCTCGCTGCGGGTGCTGGATGGCGGCGTGGTCATCTTCGACGCCGTCCAGGGCGTGGAGCCGCAGAGCGAGACGGTCTGGCGTCAGGCCGACCGCTACCGCGTGCCCAGGATTTGTTTCGTCAACAAAATGGATCGGGTGGGTGCTTCCTACGAACGTACGATCGAGTCCATCAAGCAGCGATTGGGAGCGAACCCGATCGCCATGCAGATGCCAATCGGCATGGAGGCCTCCTTTCAGGGAGTTATTGATCTGATGAACCAAAAGGCCATTTACTGGGATGACGACTTGGGCAGGGAACCGCGCCAGGCCGAGATCCCAGCCGACTTGAAGACGCAGGCCAGCGAGCTGCACCACAGCATGATCGAGCGGATCGCCGAACTCAACGACGAGTTGACTCTCAAGTACCTGGAGGGGGAAGAGATAGGCAATGAAGAATTAATAACGGCTCTCCGGCAGGCCGTACTTGCGAATAAGGCCACGCCGGTTTTTTGCGGCAGTTCACTGCGCAATAAAGGCGTACAACTCGTCCTGGATGCGGTGCTCGATTACCTTCCATCTCCGGCGGATATGCCGCCTGTGAAGGGCACGGATCCCCACAACGACGAGATCGTCGAGCTGCCTGCGCAGGATGATGCGCCCTTGAGCGCATTGGTCTTTAAAATCGTTACCGACCCTTACGTAGGACGCCTGGCGTACTTCCGCGTTTATTCGGGCACTATCAGCCAGGGCCAGATGGTAACCAACTCGATCAAGGGCAAGCGTGAACGCATCGGACGGCTGATCCGCATGTATGCTGACCGCCGCGAGGACATCACCGAAGTCCGCGCGGGCGACATTGCGGCCGTATTGGGCCTCAAGGATAGCTTTACCGGCGATACGCTCTGCAGCAATAAGCTGATCGTGCTGGAGACCATTACCTTCCCTGAGCCGGTCATCTCGGTTGCCATCGAACCCAAGACGACCGCCGATCAGAGCAGGATGGGCGAGGCCCTAAAAAAGCTCTCCGAGGAGGACCCGACCTTCCGCGTCCGCTCGGACGAGAACACCAGTCAGACCATCATCTCCGGCATGGGCGAACTGCACCTGGACGTGATCGTGGACCGGATGATGCGCGAGTTCCGTGTGCAGGCCAACGTCGGCAAGCCGCGCGTCGCCTACCGCGAATCGATTACACGCCCGGTGCCGGAAGTGAACTACCGGTACATCAAGCAGACGGGCGGCCACGGCCAATATGGTCACGTGGTCATCTCGCTGGAACCGGGTGAACGCGGCAGCGGCATCCTCTTCGAGAACAAGATTTTCGGCGGGACAATCCCGCGTGAGTTCATCCCGGCGGTGGAGAAAGGCATCAAGGAAGCTGCCGAAAGCGGTGTGCTGGCCGGGTATCCGGTGGTTGACCTGAAGGTGACGCTTCTCGATGGTTCGTTCCACGAGGTCGACTCCAGTGAAATGGCATTCAAAATGGCGGCCACCTTTGCCTTCAAAGAAGGCTTCCAAAAGGGCGGGCCGGTACTGCTGGAGCCGATTATGAAAGTGGAAGCCATCGTGCCGGAAGAGTACGTTGGCGACATCATGGGCGGGTTGAACGGCCGGCGGGCCGTCATCCGCGGCATGGAGCCTCGCCCAGGCAACGCCCAGGCCATCAGCGCGATGGTGCCGTTGGGCGAGATGTTTGGGTACGCGACCGAGCTGCGTTCCAGCACCCAGGGCCGGGGAGTCTTTTCGATGGAATTCGAACATTACGCGCCGGTTTCCGAATCGGTGGCGAAAGAAATACTTGCTTCATAGTCAATTACCTTTTCATTGATTCACTCTGGAAGGAGAGAGCATTCATGGCGAAGAAGAAATTTGAGCGGACGAAGCCGCACCTGAACGTGGGGACGATGGGGCACATTGACCACGGGAAGACGACTTTGACGGCGGCGATCACGAAGTGGTGCAGCTACCAGAATCTGGCAGAGTTCCGGCCGTTCGATTCGATTGACAATGCGCCGGAGGAGAAGGCGCGCGGCATCACGATCAACATAGCGCACGTGGAGTACCAGACAGCCAAGCGGCACTACGCCCACGTGGACATGCCTGGACACCGCGACTACATCAAGAACATGATCACGGGAGCGGCGCAGGTGGATGGGGCCATCCTGGTGGTGGCTGCGCCGGATGGGCCGATGCCGCAGACGAGGGAGCATGTGCTTCTGGCTCGTCAGGTGGAAGTGCCGGCGATCGTGGTCTACCTGAACAAGGTGGACATGATGGACGACCCGGAGCTGCTGGAGCTGGTGGAGCTGGAGCTGCGCGAGCTGTTGAACAGCTACGGATTTCCCGGCGATACGACCCCGATCGTGCGCGGCAGCGCCTTGAAAGCCTTGGAGAGTACTTCAACCGACCCGAATGCGCCGGAGTACGCCAGCATCAAGGAACTGCTGCGGGTGGTGGACGAGTACATTCCCGAGCCGAAGCGTGAAGTGGAAAAGCCGTTCATGATGTCGGTGGAGGATGTGTTCTCGATCAAGGGGCGCGGCACGGTGGTGACGGGGCGCGTGGATCGCGGCAAGGTAAAGATAGGCGACCCGGTGGAGATCGTGGGGTTGCACGAGACGCGCACCTCGGTGGTGACGGGCGTGGAGATGTTCCACAAGTCGCTGGACGAGGGCATTGCGGGCGACAACCTTGGGTTGTTGCTGCGCGGCATCGAGCGGACGGACGTGGAGCGCGGCCAGGTGATCGCCAAGCCTGGCTCGATTACGCCGCACAAGAAGTTCCTGGCGGAGGTGTACGTGCTAAAGAAGGAAGAGGGTGGGCGGCACAAGGCGTTCTTCACCGGCTACCGGCCGCAGTTCTACATTCGGACGATGGACGTGACGGGCGACATCACCCTGCCGGAAGGCGTGGAGATGGTCATGCCTGGCGATAACGTCAACCTGACGGTGCAGTTGATCGTGCCGGTGGCTTTGGAGCAAGGCTCCAAGTTCGCCATCCGCGAAGGCGGCCTGACCGTCGGCGCCGGCGTCATCACGAAAATCATAGAATAACAAAGATAGGTAGTTGAGAGATGCCTGGAAAGAAAAAAGATGTACGCCCGGTAGTCACCCTGCAATGCAGCGAGTGCAAGGAACGCAACTATACGACGGAGAAAAACCGCCGCAACGATCCGAACCGGTTGGAGTTTAATAAGTACTGCCCTCGCTGTAGGAAGCATACCCTGCATCGCGAGACGAAGTAGTCAATTTGTCAGATAGTCGAGTGGTCGAGTAGTCTCGACTAAGTGACTACGAGACCAAGCGACTATTTGACTCAATAGGCCAGTAGCTCAATTGGTAGAGCTCTCGTCTCCAAAACGAGCGGTTGTGGGTTCAAGTCCTGCCTGGCCTGTATCGAACGACGCCGTCCTCCCTCTCGGGGGGGCAACCCCTACGGGAGCGTATGTGAGGCGGCGTTTTAACCATCAGAGCTGAGAAGGAGTCTGCCTTGGCTGCGAAAGATGAAAAATCGAGAGGCCAACCAAATAAAATTGGTCGCTTCGTGCGCGAAACGGTTGGCGAATTGCGGAAAGTATCCTGGCCCACCCGCCAGGAAGCGACCAACCTGACGGCCATTGTCTTGGTCGTGATGGTTTTCATGGCCTTATTCCTCTGGTTGATTGATTTAGGCGGAACTGCGTTACTGGATCTGATCATCCCGAAGTAGCGCATCTGCGCGTTCACGTGAGGTTGTCGGATGTACGAGCAAAACCCGGAAGAACAGTACGAAGAGCAGGCCGAAATTGAGGAGAAAGACTCTCTCTCAGGTCAGCCTGTTTTAACCGATTCCGAGAGTGCGTCTGCTCGCAGCAAGCCCGCCAGCGAAGATCAGCCGCCCGCCGAACCGACCGGCGACCAACTGGCCTGGTACGTGATCCACTGCTATTCGGGCTACGAGAATAAGGTACGCCACAACCTCGAACAGCGCATCGAGACGATGGGCATGAAGGATAAGGTGTTCGACGTGGTCGTGCCCACCCAGGAAGAGATTGAGGTGCGGGATGGCAAACGCCGCACGGTGGAACGCCACATCTTCCCCGGCTACGTGCTGGTCAACATGATCCTGAGCGAGGAATCTTGGTTCGTAGTGCGCAACACACCCGGCGTGACCGGTTTCGTCGGCATGGGCACCCTGCCCACGCCGCTGCGCCCGGAAGAGGTGGCCCAGATCCTCAAGCGCATGGAAGCCGAGGCGCCAACCGTCAAGGTGACATTCAAAGTCGGCGAGCGTGTGCGCATCATTGACGGCCCGTTCAACGATTTTCGCGGCATGGTCTCGGAAATTGACATGGAGCGCGCCAAAGCGCGCGTGATGGTGTCTTTCTTTGGGAGGGAAACCCCTGTCGAGTTGGATTTCCTTCAAGTCGAGAAGGCATAGTCGTAAAAAAAAAGTAAAACGTAAACGGGTCCCGCCCGATACGTGGGAGGGTGTCAATCACCCGCTAAAACCACCAAGGAGTAAAAATGGCAAAAAAAATAAAGGCAATTGTCAGACTACAGATCGAAGCTGGGAAGGCCAATCCCGCGCCCCCCATCGGCCCGGCGCTGGCCGGACATGGTATCAACATCATGGCCTTCTGCAAGGAATACAACGCCCGCACCTCCAGCCGACCTGGCGAAATCCTGCCAGCAGAGATCAGCGTCTATACAGATGGATCGTTCACCTTTGTTCTAAAGACGCCCCCGGCTGCGGTTTTTCTGCGCAAGGCCGCCGGGGTCGAGAAAGGCTCGGGCGTGCCGAACCGCGAAAAGGTCGGAAAGGTGACGCGTGCCCAGGTCAAGCAGATCGCTGAACTAAAGATGAAGGATCTAAACGCGATTGATTTGGAAGGCGCCATGCGTCAGATCGAAGGCACTGCCCGAAGCATGGGGATCACAATCGAAGGATAAGCCTGTGGGAGGGCCAATTTCCGGCCCGCTTGCACCACAATGGTAGCTTGAAGAGTTACCACAAAGGAGAGATCATGTCGAAACACGGAAAGAAATACCTCGCCGCAGTGGCCAAGGTTGATTTGAATAATAATTACCCGCCGCGCGAGGCCGTCGCCCTGGCGAAAGCGACTTCGTACACCAAGTTCGACGCCACCGTCGAAGTGCACATGCGCATGGGCCTCGACCCGCGCCAAGCTGACCAACAGGTGCGCGATGTGGTCGTCCTGCCGCACGGACTGGGCAAGGCGGTGCGCGTGCTAGTCTTTGCTTCAGGCGAAGGCGCGACACAGGCGCGCAATGCCGGGGCGGACGTGGTCGCCGATGACGACGAGACGCTGGCCAGAATCCAGGCTGGCTGGACTGACTTCGACGTTGCCATCGCAACGCCGGAGATGATGGGCAAGGTTGGCAAGCTCGGCCGCGTCCTCGGTCCGCGCGGACTGATGCCTAATCCAAAAGCTGGCACGGTCGTCAACCCTCAGGACATGGGTCGGGCAGTGAACGAGGCCAAGGCTGGCCGCGTCGAGTTCCGCCTGGATAAGACCGCCAACATCCACGTCCCGATTGGTAAAGCCTCGTTCGATGAGCAGAAGTTGTACGAAAACTTCGCGGCGCTGATGGAGGCGATCAAGAAAGCCCGGCCGCCGGCTGCCAAGGGCAATTACATCAAGCGCATTACGGTAACTACCACGATGGGACCGGGCATCAAGATTGATGCCATGCAGGCTCAATCGCTGGAGGTGAGTGGGTAGAGATATCCGCGCCCGAGATAGTTCATTCCTTCGCCGAAGACGGCAGGTGCTCCTCGACTTCGCTCCGCTCGGAGCTTAATCTCCTGCTCAGGTGAAGACTTACGGTATATTACCGCCCCTTGCGGGGAAAAGTCTTTGCCTGGTTCTCGGGCAAAGACTTTTTGATAGAAAGGAGGTGAAATTCTTTGGCTATTTCAAAGCAACAGAAAGAGACCATCCTGGCCCAATACACAGGATGGCTCGGTCAAAGCCAGGCCGTCATCCTGTTCGAATACACCGGCGTGACGATGAAAGACCTGGACACGATCCGAGCCAAACTGCGCGAGGCTGGCGGCGAATTCCACGTGGTAAAGAACACGCTGGCAAAGCTCGCTCTCGAGAAAAGCGGCATGTCCATTCCGGCTGATTTCCTCGAAAGAAGTACAGCGATGGGCTTTGCCTTTTCAGATGCCCCGGCAATCGTCAAGTCGCTCTCGGAAGTCACCAAGAACATGGAAGCCATCAAGGTCAAAGGCGGCTATCTGGGCGCGCAGGCCCTTACCGCTGCGGAAGTCAAGGCGCTGGCTGACCTGCCGCCGCTGCCTGTGGTGCGCGGTCAACTGCTGGGCGTCCTGCTGGCACCTGCCAGCAAACTTGTCCGCACGCTGGCTGAACCGGGTCGCCGGGTAGCTTCTGTGCTCAAAGCGTATTCCGAGAAAGCCGCTGCACCCGCCGCGGCGTAGAAAGTTCATAAACATTAAAAGTCCAATCTCTAAAAATTTGAAGGAGTAATAAAATGGCTGATTTAGAAAAAGTGGTTGAGCAACTGAGCGCGCTAAGCGTGCTCGAGGCTGCTGACCTGGTCAAGAAACTGGAAGAAAAATGGGGTGTCTCCGCGGCCGCGCCCGTAGCGATGGCTGCCGTCGCAGGCGGCGCTCAAGCCGCCGCTGCTGAACCGGTCGAGGAAAAGACCGAGTTCGACGTGGTCATCAAGGAACCTGGCCCCAAGAAGATCGAGGTCATCAAGGTTATCCGCCAACTGGTCAACCTGAGCCTGACCGAGGCCAAAACCATGGCCGAGACTGCGGGCGGCAAAGTGCTCGCCGCAGTCGGCAAGGAAGCCGCCATGGACGCCAAGAAGAAACTCGAAGAAGCCGGCGCGGTCATCGAAGTAGCCTAGCTTTCCAAAACGAATATCGTAATAATGGGCTGACCCCGCGAACATTCGCGGGGTCAGCAAAACCAACTCAGAGGGAGGAGAGGATGTACCAAAATCAACCAAAGTGTATAACTTGTCTGACAATTCATCTAGTGACGGTTATCACAATTCAGCAAGGATGAATTGCGTATTTCAGATGACATTTATCAGAAATGTGACGTGACCTCGAACCGGCTTAGATTGCCTGTTCACCTTCCGGCACGTCGCGTGGTTCCACTTCTATGATCTCGGACTCGGACTCTTCGGAGGTCTCGCGCCAGGTGCCGGGAATCGTGTTCTGCAGGGCGTTAAGGTGCTCCTGGACCACCTCGTCGGGACACAGGGACATGAACAGCGAGAGGCCGATCCACAGGACGGCCGCGTCATCCAGCGCGCCGATGATCGGCAGCGCCAGGCCGGGCACCAGGTCCACCGGTGAGACCAGGTAGACCAGCGAGGCGATTGGCAAAAGTTTGAGGAAGAAGCTAACGCGGCGATCAGACATCAGGCGCAGTACGAGCTTGATGCGCATGACGAGATCTTGAAAGAAGCCGCTGTTCTGCGTCGAAAGGATGTTGCGGGTTTTTTTTGCCATTCTTCACTCCTGGATACATTAAACCGGAAGGGACAGGGCGGAGAGGAGATTACCCGTCTCCGCAGATTTTAGCCACAGACAACTGTATATACGTACAAGGTGCTGCGTGGTCTCGACAACGAAACGATCCATCTCGGCTTGAGAGAGGTAAACGTAAGGCTTATTATACGGCAATCGAGACCTTGTTCAGCCTGGAAGTGCTCCCATGTTGGGTTAACCACAAAGTCACCAAGGCACAATAACTTTATCGTTTTCTTGGCGGCTTTGTGTCTTGGTGGTTCTGTGCCCGTACTCGAACTGCGGTACAATTTAATTCTCAATTGCCAATCGTAAATCGTAAATCGAGAGGTTCCCATGCCCCTTGACCTGCCCCGCATCCGCGCCCTGTGTTTCGACGTAGACGGCACGCTCAGCGACACCGACGACCTGTTCGTCGAGAACCTGGCTCGCCTCCTGCAGCCGTTCCACTTTCTGTTCCCCAGGAAGAACGTGAAGCGCGTTGCCCGGCGCGTCGTGATGGCCACCGAAGCGCCAGCCAACTTCCTGATCGGCCTGCCGGACATCATCGGCCTGGATGACAAGATGGCCGCGCTGATTGATCTCGCCTATCGAACGCTGGGCCATAAGCCCAAAAAGAATTTCCTACTCGTGCCCGGAGTGAAAGAGATGCTGCAAGAAGTCAGCAAATGCTACCCCTTGGCCGTGGTCAGCGCCCGGGATGGGCGGACGACGAACGTCTTTCTTGAACAATTCGGCCTGCTGCCGCTCTTCAGGTGCGTTGCCACCTCCCAAACCTGCAAGCACACCAAACCCTTCCCGGCCCCGATCCTGTGGGCCGCGCAGCAGATGGGAGTCCCGACTGAGGCCTGCCTGATGGTCGGCGATACGACCGTGGACATCCGCGCCGGCAAGGCCGCTGGCGCGCAGACCGTCGGCGTGCTATGCGGCTTCGGCGAAGAAGATGAACTTCGCCGCCGCGGCGCGGACCTGATCCTGCCGTCTACTGCGGGTTTAGCAGAGGCATTATCCTAGAAGCAAGAAGGAACCCGTTTTCTCAGAGAGAACGGGGGCCTGGCAATCTCATCTCAGTTACCCGCAACCAATCCATCGCCTCGGCGTATACTCTGTAGAATTCAAAATGAATAGCCGCTGTTCCCTGCGGCTAAAGTATGTCCCACCAGGAGGTTTTCCATGTTCCGTAAGCTTTTTCCCGCCATGCTGATCCTGGCGTTGCTCGTCACCGCCTGCGACCTTCACGTCAGCTTGCCCATCACCCTCACGCCCGGCCCAACCGTGACCGACGAGATCAGCGTCCCCCTGCCCGATTCAGCTGAGCCGGTTGACCTGACGCTGGCCTTCGGCGCGGGCAAGCTAAAGCTTTCCCCTGGCGCGAGCACTTTGGTCTCCGGCATTGCTACTTACAATATCCCTGATTTCAAGCCAACCGTGACCGTGAACCAAAGCACCGTCCGCGTGGAGCAGGGAAATTACAGGCTGACCGGCATTCCCGACTTTTCGAATATCAAGAACGAATGGGAGCTCCAGCTTGGCGCCGCGCCGCTGAATCTGACCATCGAAGCGGGGGCGTATACGGCCGAGTACGAGTTTGGCGGGCTGGCGCTCACCAACCTGACGGTCAAGGACGGCGCGTCGCGGGTCGAGCTGGCCTTCTCCAATCCAAACAAGGCTGAGATGGGCATGTTACGTTACGAGACGGGCGCATCCAACGTGACCCTCTCCGGCCTGGCCAACGCGAACTTCGCCATGCTGAAATTCAACAGCGGCGCGGGCAATTACACATTGGATTTCTCAGGCCAATTCAAGCGGGATGCCAGCGTGAGCGTCGAGACCGGCGTTAGCAACATGACCCTGGTCATCCCGGCCGGTATCCCGGCTCAGTTGACCGTAGAAGGCGGCCTCTCGAACATCAACGTGACGGAGGGATGGGCCAAGAACGGGAACGTTTACACCCAGACCGGCTCCGGCCCGGCGCTGACCATCCTGGTCAAGATTGGGACTGGAAATCTGACCATCAGCCGTTGATAAAAAAGGAACCCGTATTCCTCAAGAAAATGGGTTCCTGGCAATTACTCCGGCAATATCCTGTAATACACCGCAGGCGGTTTGCGGTCTACAACCCGCTCGGCAGCCAGCGCCAGGCGCAGAAGCGTCGCTTCCTGCCAGGCGCGGCCCATGGCTTGCATTCCAAGGGGGAGGCTGGCTTCGTTGTAACCCACCGGGAAGGAAATGGCAGGCAGCCCGGCCAGGTTGGCTGGCGTGGCGAAACGCATGATCTCGACCAGGGTCGAGAGGTCCGATTCGCCCTCCGGCAAGGCAGCCTTGGGGATGAGAGGCGCGGGCAGGGCGGTGGCCGGGGTAAGGATCACGTCCACCTGTTCCAGGGCGCGGGCGAAGTTGGCGATCAGCCGCGTGCGCACCCGCTGGGCCTGGACGTAATCCATCGTGGTGAAGGCGCGCGCCAATGCCAGGTTGATGCGCACGTCCGCGCCATGCTCACGGTAATGCTCTGCATAAGTACGATCCAGCGCCTGCGCCATCTCACCAGCAATCGTGATAGTATGCGCCACGCGCCCGGCCTCCAGGTCTGGGATGACGACCTCGCGCAATTCAGCGCCCATGCTCTCGAACTTTTGGAGCATGGCTTCGCAGGCCGAGACCATGTCGTCAGTGGCGTGCCGGAACCAGGGCCAGTAGACGCCCAACGTCAGGCCGCTCAAATCCAGCTTATCCCAGCCTGCCAGGGTGGGCGCGGGTTGACGCAGCGAGTTGGGGTCTTTGGGATCAGGCCCGGCCATTACGGCGTAGGCGAGAGCGGTGTCCGTCGCGGTCGCAGCCAGAGGTCCCAAGTGGGCGACGCTCCAGCATAACGGCGCAGCGCCGTGCTCGCTGATCCGTCCAAAAGTGGGTTTGATCCCGACGATGCCGCAAAACGAGGCCGGGATGCGGATTGAGCCGCCGCCGTCCGCGGCGATGGCGGCTGGACAAAGTCCCGCAGCTACCGCCGCGCCTGGGCCGCTCGAACTGCCGCCGGTGAAGTGGTCGGGGGCGTACGGGTTGCGCGGCGTGCCGTGGTGGGGATTCAGGCCGGTCACGCCGATTCCGATCTCGTGCATGTTGGCTTTGCCGATCAGCAGCGCGCCCGCGGCTCTCATGCGGGCGACGACTGTGGAATCCTCTTTGCATGGCGACTTTCCCAAAAAGGCGGTGCCGACGGTAGTCGGGTATGGCAGCATATCCACCTCGTCCTTGACCGCCACCGGCACGCCGTCGAATACGCTGAGCGCCTGTCCCTCCTTGATGCGCTTCGTCGCTTCCCTGGCCTGCTTGAGAACAGCCTCGCGATCCATGGCAATGATGGCTCGCAAGGGCGGTTCAGCGGTGTTGCTGGTCGCGATGGCCTCCATCACCCGGTGGGCCACGTCTTCCGGCGTGATCTTCCCCTCACGGTAGGCTTTGGCATAATCCTGCACGGTGCTGAAACGGAAACCGAGTCCGGGCAGGGACTGTGGGCCGGGCCACTCCTGCTCCGGCACGGCCTGCGCCTCGATGGCCAGCGTGCCGCTGTAATTGACCGGCTGCGGGGTCGGCGGCTCGTCGAAGCGCTGCTCTCTCAGCCAGGTGATGCCGCTGCTCTTGAACAGGCTGGGGATTAGCAGGCTGCGCAGAGGGCCTTCTACAAGTTTGACGAACAGGCGCAGCATCCCGCCTGCCAGATAAGGTAATTTGACCGATATGAGGTCGTAAACTGGATCTTGGGTTATCTTGTTTTTCATTTTCTATCTCCTGGGTGGGTTATTAGGGTGTCTCAACGGCGGGCATCAGGTGCGGCGCGGATGCGGGTGGCCAAAATCTCATTGTAGGGCATATTCACTCTTTCAGTTATTACAACCTGCCCACCCGCTTAGCCTATGAATATCTAGGCATAGAGCCAAAGCCGTATAGGGTAGCTAGCTTGCTAAAACGGACGTTTGGATTAACTTGGCGACTTAAGTCTCAGCAATGTTTAGCCTTTTACTCCTGCTTTTTTCATATCGACTTCGTCAAGATAATTGTTGTTCCGAATAATTTGAACAAGCCAAGTACACCTGCGGAGAACGGGACCGATAATCTCAGACAGGAGTATTCCGATGTACTCCCAAGGTTCTGATGATTGTATTATCGATGTTTCGGTTTCTCGTTCTATGGTTGTACGAAATACATTGTAGTTTACCAGAGCATCAAGTAATTGCCGACTTGTGAGCATGTAATCGCCATCTTCTGTATTACCCCGAATTTCATGACAACATAACGACCTTCTAAAATTGGATTAAATTTTAGTTTAATTTCTTTTAGCTCTTTTTGAAGATCGTTGTTTGCATAACATGATACGAAATTCATGATTTTGATTAAACATATGGGTTCGTCTTTTGAAACAGCCGCCTGATGAAAGATGGTGAGGAATGATCGAAAATCCTCTCGATCGTAATCTGGTGTTGTCATCAAGAATGTCTCATTATCTATTCGTTCAGCTTATATGGAGTGATCTTGAGTTTGGGCTTTTTGAATAAACCGACAATTAATCATGCCTTGCACAAGACGCTCAAAGTGTGCAAGTTGAATTGTTTCCCGTTATATTGGTAGTACTTTTATATTGGTCATAAGCTAGTGATACAGAATGGGATGGCAATCCAATTGCCGTCTCAACTATTTAACAATAATCCACAATTTTAAGTACCTTCTATCCAACACTTCGGCAACCTACATACCAAGCCGCTTCTGGATATACTTCACCACCTCGCTCGCCACATCGAACTTCGTGGCGCGTTCGAAACCTTCGAAGTCCGGCTGGCGGTTGACCTCCAGCACCATCGGCTGGTCACTTTTCATGCGGATGTCCACGCCGGTGAATTCGCGGCGCAGGGCACGCGCGGCTGCTTCGGACAGTTCCTTGAAGCCGGGAAACTCACCCAGGTCACGCCCAACGAAGCGCCCGCCGACTGAGTAGTTCGTGCGGAAGTCCCCTTGTGGCGGCTTGCGGCTGACCATCACCGGGAGGGCCTGGTAACCAATCACCAGCAGGCGATAATCTTCTTCCGCCGGCAGGAATTCCTGCAGCATCAGTTCTCCGCAGGGATAATGCCACAACCGGCGCTGGAGTTGTTCGGCATTGTGGATCAGATAAATATGCTCGCCGCGGGCGCCATGCACACCCTTGAGCAGGCAGGGATATGTCAACTGCTCCGCCCGTGCCTCCACCTGGCGCGGGTTGAAGAGCTGCCAAGTCCGCGGGTTGGGAATGCCGTGTTGGGTCATGACCAGGTGATCGTGCATTTTACTGACGGCATAGCCTTCGTCGGTCAGGCTCTGGTCCATGACCACTTTGCCGGCGTCACGGAACAGGCGGGCAATGGTCAGGGCTTCCGAGATGTACGGATAAAATGTGCGCACGACCAAGCCATCATAGGTCTCCAGGAGATTCCTGCCATCACCCATTACAGCAGCCTGTTGCCCTTCGACGATGAAAGAGATATCGTGGATGTTATATACGTCCAACCCCAGCCCCCGGTCTTTGGCTGCTTGCTGCACCCGCCGGGTTGTGTAAACTTCTTCCCATCCCAACCACACAACCTTCATGGCGACTCCTTGTATCGCTTTCCTAACATTTTTTACAGCAGCGGGAACCTGCTGACCACCATCGCAGCCGTCGGCAGTGGGTTCCTGTCGCCGAGCTTCATCTCGGCCGGCGGTTTGCTACCCTCGGTCGGCGCGCTCTGGTAGATGAAGATGGGCGTGCCTTCCTCGGCGTACTTCAATTCCACGTATGCCTGGCCAGTCAGGAAACCGTCCTTACCAACCGCACAGGATGTCACCCAGCCGATCAATTTTCCGCGCTTATCCAGCACCGGGTCACCGTTATGGGCCATGCGCACGCCCTTCTCCGGGAAGCGGAAGCGAACCACCACCCCCTTGCGGCTCTGCTCACGTGCCAGCAGGGTCTCGCGCCCAATGAACCACGGTTTGTAAAACTTGACATAAGTGATGAAACCGCTCTCGCCGATGGCGAGGTCATGCTCGCCAAACTTGCCGGACCCTTCGCCCATCTCGTGTCCATAAAGAGGCAGGCCAGCTTCCGTGCGCAGGGAATCGCGCGCCCCCAGCCCAATCGGTTTGACGCCGAACTTCTCGCCTGCTTTGAGCGCCACCTTCCAGAATTCCACCGCCTGCTGCGGGTGGACGAACAACTCAAAAGCCATCTTCTCGCCGGTATAGCCGGTGCGCGAGACGATCAGATCGAACCCGCCGACCTTGGCGTCGCACAGGTGAGTACGCTTGAGGGCAAGGATGCGGCGCCGGTCTTCGGCCTTGGTACCCATTGCCAGCAGTATATCCATGCTCTTCGGGCCTTGCAGGGCGATGTCAACGCGCATGTCGTCACCCGCTTTCGGGTCGCGCAGGTTGCGGATGAGGGCGTTGTAGCCGTAGACCCGTGTCCAGGGTCGGGCAGTATCCACTCTGACTTTCCCATCCCGCACCGCTTCCAGCCAGGCACGGTCCTTGTCGTCGTTGGAGGCGTTGACCACCATCAGGAATATATCCTGGGTGCGCCGGTAGACCAGGGTGTCATCGATAACATCCGCATCGGGGGTCATGAGATGGGTGTAAACGGAACTACCCGGCTGCAATTTGCCGGTGTCGTTCCCGCAGACACTATCCAGGAAGCCGGCGGCGTCCTCGCCTTCGATCTGGTAGACGCCCATGTGCGAGACGTCGAACAGACCTGCGGCCTGCCGCGTCGCCTGGTGCTCTTCG
>Ga0315279_10001414_pt1 | contig 40172 bp, 33 predicted proteins | sample YL17G06_20_MG_FD_203694 | JGI IMG/M metagenome (GOLD analysis project Ga0315279, IMG submission 203694) | Sediment microbial communities from Yellowstone Lake, YNP, Wyoming, USA - YL17G06_20 | ecosystem: Environmental > Aquatic > Freshwater > Lake > Sediment | place: USA: Wyoming | collected...
CTCCTTTCGATTCGCCAGGACAGTTAGTTACTCTTCTTATCGGCAGGAGTCGGTGGTTTTATTGCAAACACTTCCTTGAACTGTTACCCTGAATTGAACCAGGCCGCTATTTTGGTCACAGACCCAAAGAGATCGCGGTGAAATCCTTATTGACACTGCTGTTTTCTCCCTTACTATGGTAGTGCAGTTGCCGTGCTGGTTATAACTGAACTTTTGCAAAAATTGAGATTAGGCACACTTTGAAAAGGAAAAATGTGTTGTCTTATTTTTCCTTTTCAAACATTAATTACTTGATAGATAATTACTTAGCTCGATTATTTAAGGAAATCAAGAAACGGTTTTCCTTAAATAATATGTGCCTACTCTCCATTTTGCAAAACTCTTCTTATAACATCAGGAGCAGTCAAAATGATAAGTCTTGGTTTTATCTGGCAGTTTTTCAAGCACCCAACACAGGTGGGAACTTTCACGCAGAGTTCCAAAACTCTGGCAAAAAGAATGGCTGAGCAGATTGACGGAAGCCTCGAAGTTGTCGAGCTGGGTGCAGGAACCGGCTCTGTAACTACGGAAATCCTCAAGCGTCTTCCTGAAAACGGCCGCCTGACCTGCTTTGAGATCAATCCGAGGTTTTGCAGAGACTTGGAAAGAATCAACGACTCGCGCCTAAGGGTCATTAATGATGATGCCAGAAACTGCGAACGGTACGTGAACAGTTTGGATTGTATTGTCTCGGGTCTGCCTCTTGTCTGGTTTACAGAGTCAAAACAACAAGAAATTCTTGCTATTACCAGGAAATCAAAAAGATACATCCAATTGCAGTACACTCCCCTATTGGGAAAGAAGATGAGAAACTACTTTCCGGAAGTGAAGCTCAAGTTTGTGCCTCAAAACCTTCCGCCCGCTTTTATCTACGTGTGCAAGAATCCAGCGAAATAGCCTGACCCCGCTGATCACACGCCGCGAAATTTTCACGAGAAACTTGCAGCCAATAGTAATATAATTATGAACAATTGCGTGTTTGTTTAGCCGTCGCCGGTACGCCTGCCCTGAGCTTGCCGAACGGGGCGACGATCAACTCCGGCTACCAGGGTTTTGGTTCACCGGGACCAGGAGACAGATTATGGCCAAGATAACCATGCCTGCCAAGGTCAGGAAGCGGGACGGCTCAATTGTCAGATTTGACCAGTCCAAGATTCAAAACGCAGTGCAAAGGGCCGCTCTGGAAGTCCTGGGCGAAAAGCAAAAAGCTCAGAGTATCGCTCATCGCGTAACCGAAGGGGTCGTAGAATGGCTTTGCCGGCAGTACAAAGGCAGAATCCCCGATGTTGAAAATATCCAAGACACGGTTGAATTGGTTTTGATGAGCGAGGGTTACAACCATATCGCCAAAAGCTACATTCTGTATCGGGAAAATCGAAGTCAGTTGCGTTTCACCAAGTCTGCGCTGGGCCTGAAAGACGACCTGAAACTGCCTGTCAATACCGTGGAGGTTCTCAAAAGAAGGTATCTGCTCAAAGACGAAAAGCAGAATATCGTTGAGACGCCCAGCGAGCTATTTAGAAGAGTCGCAAGCCAGGTGGCTAAAGCAGAAGACAATTATAAGTCCCGCTATAGCAAAGAGGACACTGAAGAGAAGTTTTATCTGATGATGCGGAATCTGGAGTTTATGCCGAACTCGCCGACCCTGATGAACGCTGGCACCTGCCTTGGGCAGCTTTCCGCGTGCTTTGTCATTCCTGTTGAGGACTCCATAGAGGGGATATTTACGGCTCTGGGTCAGATGGCGCAGATACATCAGACCGGCGGCGGCACCGGCTTTAGCTTCTCGAATCTAAGGCCCAAAGCAGATATCGTTCATTCGACCAAGGGACAGGCATCAGGCCCCGTATCGTTTATGAGCATATTCGATAAGGCTACCGGCGTTATCGTCCAGGGCGGAAGAAGACGAGGCGCAAATATGGGCATCCTGCGGTGCGACCACCCGGACATCATCGAGTTTGTTGAAGCTAAGATGGAGCGAGGCGCCTTCGTCAATTTCAATCTCTCGGCCGGCGTAACCGACAAATTCATCCGTGCGGTAAAAGAAAACGGAGGCTTCAGTCTAATAAGTCCGCGGACTGGTAGAGCAGTCAGAAAAATCAAAGCCAGGGCACTGCTCGATCTGATTGCTTACGCCGCCTGGAGGACCGGCGACCCAGGGATGGTATTTCTGGACCAGATAAATAAGCATAATCCTACGCCTGCGATAGGCCGAATCGAGGCGACAAATCCCTGCGGAGAGCTGCCGCTGCTGGCGTATGAAAGCTGTAACTTAGGTTCCATAAATCTCGCAAGATTTGTAAAACACGCCCCGGACAACGGCGAAGTGGACTGGCATAAGCTCAGAGAAATAATTCACTGGGCGGTCAGATTCCTGGATGATGTGATTGAGGTGAACAATTTTCCGCTGCCGCAGATCGAACAAGCCACATTGGCAAATAGAAAAATTGGCCTGGGCGTAATGGGATTTGCGGATATGCTCGTAATGCTGGGGCTGCCGTACAATTCGGGCAAGGCTGTCGATTTCGCCAAAAAGCTGATGCGCTTTATCCACAAAGAATCGCTCGAAGCATCAGCAGTCCTTGCCGGAGAACGAGGAGTTTTCCCCAACTTTGATAGGTCGATTTACGCCAAAGACAACCTAAGGCTTCGCAATGCAACGGTAAATACGATAGCACCGACCGGCACTATCAGCATCATCGCCGGCTGCTCAAGCGGCATTGAGCCTTTATTTGCGATAAGTTTTGTCCGCAACGTCCTGTCGGGCACAAGACTTTTCGAGATTAGCCCCTTATTTGAAGCCGTTGCCAAAAGAAGAAATTTCTATGGCAGAGAGCTTCTTGCTGAGATTTCCAGGCGCGGCTCTGTGCAAAACATCAAGGGCGTTCCACAGGACATAAAGAGATTATTCGTTACAGCGTTTGACGTAAGTCCGCAGGAGCACGTCCAGATGCAGGCGGCGTTTCAGAAATATACGGATAACGCGGTTTCCAAAACCATAAATCTGCCCGGCGATGCGACCGTAGAGGACGTACGAAAGATATATCTGCTGGCGCATAGACTCGGATGCAAAGGCATTACGATTTATAGATACGGCTCTAAACCGGACCAGGTGCTGTCATTTAGCTATGGCCAGCAAGCTGAGCACTTTAGCGTCGGTGAGCTTGTTACCGCCGCAGCCGAATATTCAGGCGGATGCATAGCGGGTATGTGCGCATTTTGAGAATATTTAGCCCCGCAATTTATTGCAGGGTTCTGTCCCGAACTTAGCGCAGAGCAGCGAAATGGGCACACTGCGAATTATATCGAACAGTAGCGAAGCCTTCCGCAGCCGTATGGAGGCGGGCGAACTGCTGGCCGGCCAGTTGAAAGAACTCCAGAGCCAAAATGTGGCGTTGCTGGGCGTTCCGCGAGGCGGCGTAGTAGTCGCGCGGGAAATTGCCCACGCGCTGGACGGTGACCTGGATATAGTGCTGGCACATAAATTGGGGGCGCCGGGAAATCCGGAGCTGGCTATTGGCGCAGTTTGCGAGGATGGAAGGCTCTTCCTGGATGAGGAAATAAGCTCATACATGGGCGTCGATGACAGTTACATAAAACGCGAGAAAAGCCGCCAAATGCAGGAGCTCGCCCGCAGGGTCAATCGCTATCGTAGCGTTCTGCCGAAGATTCCTCTATCCGGCAGGATCGTAGTCGTCACCGACGATGGCGTGGCTACGGGCGCAACCATGCAGGCGGCCTTGTGGGCGGTCAGGCAGGAAGAGCCGGAGAAAATCGTGGCGGCTTTGCCGGTCGGCCCGCAAGAAACCCTGGAAAAGCTGAGCCGCGCGGCCGACGAAACTATATGCTTGCAGGCACCGCCATTTTTCTCGGCGATCAGCCAGTTTTACTCGTACTTCAATCAGGTAGAAGACGAGGAGCTGCTGGAAATCCTGCAAGAAGAAAATGAAAGAAGAGGCAAGCGACATAGTATTTAGCCCCGCAATCCTTCGACCCGGCTCAGGACGGGTTCATTGTGGGGTTTGGTCCCGGATTTTACGTGGAGCCCATGAGTTATGCGGATCGATTCGTATAGCTTTGGAGTTATGAAAGTTGACGGCAAAGAGTACAGACAGGACTTGATTGTCTTTCCCGGCACAGTCAGGTCCAACTGGTGGCGCAGGCAGGGGCACAGCCTAGCTATCGAAGATGTGCACGATGTGATAGAATGTAAGCCCGATCTTCTGGTTATAGGTACTGGCGATTCGGGAATGATGGCGATACCCGCCGCGACCGAAAAGGCGCTGCAGGATGCTGGCATAAAAGTCGTTGCGCAGAATACCGGCCAGGCGTGTAGTATCTTCAATGAGCAGACCAAAAAGGGCAAAAATGTTGTCGGCGCATTCCATCTTACGTGCTGACCACGGAGGTATTCGATGGCCGAGAATAACAGCTTGAAACAACTGGTAGTAATCGGAGCGGGACCCGGCGGTTACGCAGCCGCTTTTCACGCAGCAGACCTGGGCCTGCAGGTGACATTGATCGACCCGCAGATAAATCCGGGCGGCGTGTGTCTTTACCGGGGCTGCATTCCGACGAAAGTTCTGTTGCACATAGCTAAAGTAATTACTGAAGCGGGCGAAATAAAAGATTGCGGCGTAGAATTTTCAAAGCCAAAATTCGACGTAGAGAAGATACGCTCCTTCAAAACCAGCGTCGTAAAAAAGCTGTCGCAGGGATTAGGACAGCTCTGCCGGCAAAGAAAGGTCGAGTTTATTCAAGGCCTGGCAAGTTTCACCAGCAGCAACGCACTTGAGGTCAAGACCAGAAGAAACGGCACGCAAAAAATCTCGTTCGATCACGCCATCCTGGCAACCGGTTCGTGCCCGGTAGCTATTCCAAACATACCTTGCACTATACCCGCCGTGATGGACTCCTCAAAAGCTCTGCAGCTCACCCATATCCCTGAATCACTGCTCATAATTGGGGGCGGCTATATCGGCCTGGAACTGGGAAGTTTCTACGCTGCGATGGGGACAAAAGTGTCGGTGGTGGAAATGACATCCAATCTAATGCCCGGCTCGGACCCCGAGCTTGTCTCGGTTTTAAGCAAGCGCCTCCAGGTGCTCTTGGCTGATATTATGCTCAATACCACGGTTGCGAAAATCAGCGAGCAGAACGGCAAGCTCAAAGTGACATTCGAGGGCCAAAATCCGGACAAAAAAGAGGCTGTATATGAAAAAGTTCTGGTAGCGGTCGGTCGTAAGCCCAACTCAGCCGGCATTGGTCTGGAGAATACTAAAGCCCGGGTTAATGAGAAGGGATTCGTAACAGTTGATAGGAAGCGACAAACAGATGATGAGTCAATTTATGCAGTCGGCGATGTCGCAGGCCAGCCATTACTAGCGCACAAGGCGTCGCACGAGGGGATAGTTGCCGCCAAGACAATAGCAGGACTCGATGCGGCATTTGAGCCGAGGGCAATTCCCTTTGTAATATATACCGAGCCTGAGGTTGCCGAATGCGGTCTGAGTGAAAGCCAGGCGAAAAAGCAAAACCGAGCAATCAAAGTGGCAAAGTTTCCGTGGCAGGCGTCCGGCCGGGCCGCCACAATGGCAAAAAGCAGTGGACTTACCAAGCTGATTATAGACCCCGCTACCGACAGAATTCTCGGCGCCGGAATAGTCGGAACCGCAGCAGGTGAGCTAATCTCAGAAGTTTCTCTGGCGGTCGAAAAGTCAGTGACGGCACAAGATTTGGCCGCGACTATTCACCCACATCCTACGCTGTCGGAGACACTGATGGAGGCAGCCGAGGTCTACCTGGGCCAGTGCATACATTTATACCGGCCAAGAAGACCTTGATGGCTAAAAAACTCCAAACTTAAAACTGAAAGTGCAAAGCTGTGGAATTCAAAAGTTTTTAGTTTTCCGCTTTAAGCTTTCAGCTTTTCGGTTGGCAGCTTTCTTAGCGCCGCCGCCATAATATGGATAGCTGTCGAAAACGTCGCCCGTACCCAAAACACGAGGATCCTTCGTAGCGTTAAGTGCCGCCATCAGAGCGGCGGCAAGCCTTTCTTTGGCCTGAGCATACTCCGCACGGTCTGCAACATTTTGCAACTGAGCGGGGTCTTTGCGGAGGTCGTACAACTCCTCGGCTGGGCGTTTCTGGAAGGCGAGTTCAAACAGCGTCTTTACCTTCGGGTCCTCACTATTTTCAATCATATAGTTCTTGGACGGTGAGCCGTCAGTGTCACCGTATTGGCCTGGCGGGTCACGAAAACCGCTGGTGTCCGGGTCGCCGGCGGGCCAGCGGTCGGGCTTAAAGTTGCGAATATACAAATAGTCGTGCGTGCGTATCGCTCGCATCGGATAGCCAAGACCATCCTTACGAACCCAGGCGTGGCGTTCTTTGCCGGTAAAAACCTTGTCGCGCTGAGGGTCAATACGCCCGGACTTATCTGAAGTCAAAATATCCAGAAAGCTCCTGGCGGTCATATCGGCTGGGGGCTTTAACCCTGCCGCCTCCAGAAAAGTCGGCGCCAAATCCGACAGGCTAATAAAGTCCTCTACGACCCGGCTGCCGTTGACTCTTTCAGGCCAGCGAACTGCCAGCGGCACATTTGTACCCAAATCGTATAGATTGCTCTTGCCGCGAGGAAACGGCATGCCGTTGTCGCCCGACATCACCACCAGCGTATTATCCAGTTCGCCGTTTTCTTCCAGAATCTTCAGCAACTGCCCGACTTCACTATCGAAACGCTGAATCTCCCAGTAGTAGTCACACATATCTATCCTGACGGTTTCGCAGTCCGGCAGACACGCCGGCACCTGGACATCCTGAAGATTCATGCCGCTGTCCACACCGGAGCGCCATTTATAAGGCCGGTGCGGGTCATTACTGCCGAACCAGAAGCAAAATGGTTTGCCCTTAGGCCGGCCTTTCAGGAACTGCTCGAAGGTTTTGTACAGAGGCCCCGCCGGGTTGCGTGTTCGCCCACCTGGCTCGAACTGGCCTGGCCCCCATCCTTTGCGGGTATAACCGACGTGGTAACCTGCCTGTTCGAGCAGGTCCGGATAGACCTGGAATTTCCCCAGCAGCGTGCCCCAGAGGTTGCCGCCCTCTTCGAGCCGCCAGTGCCACTGCCCGGTCAGGATGGCGCCGCGTGACGGCGTACAGGAAGGGGCCGTCACAAACGCGTTAGTAAATAGTACGCCCTGGCGAGCCACCCGGTCGAACGTGGACGTCTTGATGACCTTATCGCCGGCGATACTTGCATACGCCCAGCCCCAGTCGTCCGCCAGGCAGAAAAGGATATTCGGACGACCTTTGGGGCTCTGGGCTGCAAATAACCCGGCGATGTGCGGATGCCCTGATAGAACCAACGAAGCGGCGCCGGCGCTTGCGCCTTTAAGAAACGCACGACGTGTTTTATGAAAGTCGCTCATTTGTCTATTCTCCGCTATCATTCATAGTTCGCCAAAACGCTTTTTGCCACACCTTCGGCGATTATCTTCTTTTCAAGAAGAGTGTTCACAGACTCGACCATCGTGACCATCCCGTGTTTTTTGCCGGTCTCGATTACACTTCGCAGAAAGAATCCGCCCTTTCTTCTTATGATATTCTTCGCGGCACCAGTTACCACCAGGATTTCGCAGGCGACTCGTCGCTCGCCGTTCACCGTGGGCAATAATTCCTGGTGAATGATGCCCTGCAAGGATTCAGCCAGAAGGAACCGCAACTGGCCCTCATCAGTGGCGGGCGTGTAGCTTAGAAGCCTTTCGAGAATCTTGTCGATCGATATGACGTGAAGCGTGGAAAAAACCAGCACGCCCGTCTCCGCGGCGGTTAAGGCAATTTTAATTGTCTCGTAGTCTCTCATCTCACCTATGGCGATGACATCGGGGTCCTGCCGTAGTGCGGCTCGCAGTCCGGTATAGAATGACTGGGTGTCCCTTCCCACTTCTCTTTGTCTTACGATGCCCATTTTGTTTGTGTGCACGTACTCGATGGGGTCCTCAATAGTGATGATGTGCTTCTTGTAGGTGGCGTTGACGTTGTCAATCATCGCCGCCATGCTTGTGGTTTTGCCCTGGCTGGTACTGCCGGTTATTAGCACCAGCCCTTTTCTTCTGTGAGCAAGGTCTTTGACGGTATCGGGCAGCAACAATTCCTCGAGGGTTCGCGGCCTGGTAGGAAGGATCCGAATCGTAGCCCCCACGTCGCCATTGAAATAGCCGACGTTCACCTGGTATCTGCCGCCGCCATCCGCCAGCATCAAGTCGTAGTCAAGGTTTTGCTGGAACTCCCTTTTCTGCTGCTCGGTCAGCAGTTGTAACGCTATATCCCGGCTTTGCTCGGCGGTCAAGATTTCTTTACTGACCGGAACCAATTCGCCGCCCACTCTGAACAGGATTGGTGCGCCGGCAGAAATATGTATGTCGGTGGCAGCGTTGGCCTTGGCGTGCTCCAATAACTGTTTTCTATCTATCATCTGCCGGTTCCCTTTCTATCGGCGGTTCGGACGTCGCCCCATTCGCCAAGCTCAGGGCAGGCGTGCCGACGACGGCTAAACAGCAATCTGTAATTGAAGGATTCTGCCCGTCTTATCGGTGACTTTAGCTCGCTCACTTATTCGGATAGGGCAGACCCAGATTATCTTTTCACGGTCGGCGATAATAAGCACTTTTCGCCGGATTTCTTGCGGCACTTTCGCATCGGTCAGAAATTTGCCCACCTTTTTTTGGCGAGGCAAGCCTAACGGCCAAAATCTGTCGCCATCCTCTCGAAGGCGAATAGTTATCGGCAATTTTATCTTATCCAGGTCAAAACACTCGACAAAATCACCTTTTTTAGCTTTGGATGCTTCAAATTTCTCGTTTTCAGCCTCCAAAATATTTGCCTCTATCAAATAATCTCCGAATTGCGTTGGGCCCGGAACTTCCAATGTGACTAAACAATATTTAGCCCCACGTTCCACGTGGGGTTCTCCAGGCCGCGAAAAAATCAGCTTTCCGTATTCACGGCGGACCAGAAACCTGCTCGGCAGTTCAATTCTTTGGTCTTTGACGTTCGGATCCGCAAGCCGACACATCCTTTCATAGTGCCGGTGCGTTAAATTCTTCTCGCCGCTTCCGATTGCGGCGAGACTCCGTCGAATCAGCTCAACTTTTACAGCCGGATGCTCCGGCAGAAAATTCTCCACTTTCAGGACCGCGGTGTCGCCGGTCGAATACGCCATATCCGACCACACCTCATCTGCTCGCCGACAGACCATATTATGGAACCGGCGGGCTGATTGAGACAGTTCCGCCAGTTGCTCGATAATCGAGCCGGCACAATCCTGTTGCAGAGCCGGCAGCAGCCGATGCCGAATATAGTTTCGCCTGTACGTGCAGTCCGCGTTGGTGTGGTCTGTGCAGTACTTCAAATTCTGCCGCTCTAAATACTTAAGTATCTCAGGCCGCGTGACACAAAGTAACGGCCTAATGAATCTGATCTTGCCTTGAAAGATTCGCTCCGGCCAGATGCCGGCAAGACCACGAAAGCCTGTGCCGCGAGCAAGGCGTTGGAGAACCGTCTCTGCGTTGTCGTTCTTTTGATGCCCGGTTGCTATGCAGCCGCAGTTATTGTGCCCGGCAATATCCAGCAAGTTTTCAATTCGCAACTGCCGGGCAGCCGTCTCAATTGATAGTTTATTCGCACGGGCAAAACCGCGTACATCTACCCGCCTGGTAGTTATGGGCAAGTTAAGCTTCGTTGCTTGTGCAACGACCAAGTCCTCATCCAGGTCAGATTCGCCCTGCCTTAGTTGATGGTTTATGTGAACGCAGAATAGTTCACCACTGAACACGTGCGCGCGTTTCAGCGCACACATAGTGTACATCAGCGCCATAGAATCGGCGCCGCCGGATACAGCCAACAAAATCTTGTCCGCGGTGTCGAACAGCCTATTTACCCGTGCGAATTCAGCTACTTTTTTCTCAAATTCGGACAACATTTACCCATAAAAAATGGGCCTGTTACGGTGCAGGCCCAAACCATCCAGCAAAAATTCGCCTGGATTGCTTGACATCACTTAGTGCCTGGCTCTTCGGTTTTGGTCAGCTCCTTAATCCGCCTCTCTGCAAACTCTATCCACTCGGCGTACTCGCGCTGCTCCTTGACGGCCTGCTGATATAGGTTCAATGCCTCTGCCCTGCGGTACAGGTATTTATCCAGAATAAACGCCGCCTTAAACTTGGCAGGATAGGTCGTCTGCGGGTCCCATTGATAGGCCCTTTGGTAGTACAGAAGCGCTATGGTGTAGTCCTTGAAGTACTCATAGATTCCGCCGGCCTTAAAAGCGGCGTCGTCGATCTTGTCACTGGCAGGATGTGTGCTTATAACCTGATTGTATTTGTCCAAAGCCAGGCGCAGTTTCTGTTCATTCTTGGCAAACGGCAGCGGACCGGCTTCTTTTTCCAGTTGCACGGCCTCCTGGTAGAGCGCATCCGCTTCCGGAATCAGGGTGGTAGCCTTCAAATCTGCCGGCAGCACTTCAGCCTCGATTACGTACTTATACTGCGGCATAGAGTTCAGCGCAGTCAGTTCTTTTTTCGCCCAATTCAATTTCTCGTAGCTGCCGGTTCTGTTGTAGTACTTTACCAGCAGCTCCAGGCTCCGGCGATATGCTTGCCGGTGCGTAGCCATCTGCTCGACCAGGTCCGCCTCGGTGGCCTCGGCGATATTAACCGCGCCGATAGAGTCTGGCGATGTATCGCCCGGCGCTGTCACGAGCTGGCTCCGCCCGGTATTGCTCTGGCAGCCGACCAAGATGCTCAATGAGGTTATAAGTGCTGCGGTACAAATTATCCTTGCCATAACGGCCTCCTTTCAGCCTCAAATTATTTCCTGTGGCCTACAAATAACCGTCGAATCGCACCGGCAATCGCCGACTCATGGATGCGCACACATCTGCGGTGGCGTGCCGGAATAATCCCTTATCAATAGTCAATTATGAATCAAAAAGCGGGGGCCGTCAAGAGCAAACAGCCAAAAAATCGCCGAGGCTGAAAATTGCAGATTTCAATTGACCCTATCCGTCTTCGGCAGTAGAATTATTTGTTGCTGTTGTGGCCCTGAACATTAAATACCAACCTGTCATATTTTGAGGAAAAAAGTAAGATGACAGCCAAAATCGCCAAAGTGCTAATCGTCGTCCTCGTGCTGGCAACGGTGCTTCTGGCAGGAAACTCACTGGTCGGCGGCCGTGCGGACACCAAATGTAACCAGGCCGGCATTTGTTGCCCGGCACAAAAGCAGGCCCAAGCCTGTCCGCTTGCATGTCCGAAGTGCTGCTGTCCGCAGTGTTGCTGCGACGAGCCTTGTTGTCTAAAGACAGAGGACGCAACCGGCTACTCAACCAGTCAGCAGAAACCGTGCTGTGCCTCCAGGTAAAGGATGGATGGGGGGACTTTCTTTAGGTGTTATCGCACCTGATGAGCGTAAGAGCCTTGACCCTCGGTTGTGCCGAGGGTTTTCTATTGCAAGAGTGTAGGGTATGCTGGGCATACCATTTTCAAACCAAGCGTGAAGACATGTCTGGGCAGTGGACAGTAGAAGAAATCCTGAACGTTGTAAGGGCATTTCAGCCGGCCTGCGTCCTGACCGCTGCCGCTGAGCTCGATGTATTCAGTGTGCTCTGCAAAAAGCCGATGACAGCGAAATCTTTGGCCGGCAAACTTAATAGTGACATCCGAGCCACAACCATCCTGCTTGATGCGTTGGCAGCTTTAGGGCTTCTGGCTAAAAAAGGCGATAAGTTCAGCGTTCCCGCCGAAGTAGCAGAAATACTGACTGAAACGGGGCCTGGCAATATATTGCCTGCCGTGCGTCACCTGGGCAATTGTCTTCGTCGCTGGTCACAACTAGCACAGGTAACACAGACGGGAAAGCCCCCCGACCGCGAGCCGAGTATCCGCGGCGAAGCCGCCGACCTTGCCGCCTTTATCGGGGCGATGGACAACTTCTCCGCCCCCATCGTTTGCCAGGTCATCGACTGCCTGGGACCACTGACTTTCAGGCGATTGCTTGATATTGGAGGCGGACCTGGTACGTGGACAATCGCCTTTTTGCGTGCCGCACCTGGCGCCAGAGCAACACTTTTCGACCTGCCGGAGGTGATGCCATTGGCCAGGCAGCGCATCGCCGATGCCGGGCTAAGTGACAGGGTGAACCTGGTTGCAGGCGACTTCTATGTCAACGAATTACCCACTGGGGCGAATTTTGCCTGGCTGAGCGGCATTGCTCATCAGAACTCCCGCCAGCAGAACCGTGCCCTTTTTGCCAAGATTTATGCCGCCCTGCAGAGAGACGGCGTTCTGGTTATACGCGATGTGGTTATGGATGAATCTCGCACCGAGCCTATGGCCGGAGCACTATTTGCTATCAATATGCTTGTTGGAACCGAGGCCGGCGGCACATATACGTTTGATGAATTCCACGAAGACCTCTCAGATGCGGGCTTTTCAGAAATAGCCCTCATCCATCACGATGAATACACAAGTTCTTTAATCCGGGCTATAAAATCGCAGCCATAAAATTCTGCGCCGACTCTTTAGACCAGAGCCTTCTCAAAATCTGCGACTTTAGGTGGTTTTTTGCCCTTGCCGGGGATGATTTGATGCCCTTCTGCCTCCAGATGCGCAGCCTGAGCTTCAACGCCGCCGGGGTATTTTGGGTTAAGGCTGCCATCGTTTTTGACCACGCGCCAGTAGGGCGTTACCTGTTTCTTGCCCTTGTGGCGGTCTTCCTCAGCCGCCTCGGAGATGATCCGCAGAAAGATGCCGACGGTCAGCGGGCATGTTGAATCTGCCCTATATTTTTGGGCCAGCTCCTCTCTAATCTGCCCAACAGTAGTGAGCTTTTTTTTAGTCACCTTTCTTATTAGCTCGTCAACAAGCAGTGGTGTCGGCACCAGGATATTTTCGCCGCCCATTGTTTTTTGCCATTTGGGTGGCACTTTAACTACTTTTGGCAGCCCCGCGGGCGGATTCTCCAACTTTTCTTGCCAGCTCTTGCGTGATTTGAATCTCTCGCTCATCTTTTCGCCTCCGCAACTTACGCCGCCGACGTGGCCAGTCGTCAATAATATTTAGCCCCCAAATTCATTTGGGGGTTTCTAAAAATACGACCGCAAACACTCGATGCTCTTGCGGGCGATAGTTTCGGGATCAGGGTCGTATTTGAAGACCTCTACCGAAAGCCACCTGTCATAAGCTATGTCCCTTATCGCCTCGGCGATGGGCCCATAGTCCACATCGCCCATTCCAGGGCCGTAAAGGTTGGGGTCGTTGACGTGGAAATGGCCGATATCTTCGGCCCGCACCGAACGGATAATCTCCGGCACGGGCTTTGATTCCGAGCACATAGCCTTGACATCGAGATGGAGCCTAAAGTTAGGGTGATTGATTTGCCGGACCATCTGGATGCCTTCTGCGACCGTGTTAATGAAATCGGTCTCCTTGGGCGACAACGGCTCAATACATAAAGTCACGCCCCGCCTGACCGCCTTCTCCAGAACGGCGGAAAATAATTCGACCGCCCTTTTCCACGCCCCTTCGAAGGTTTGGCCAGGCAGGATGCTTCTCTGTTTTGGTGAGCCAATTACCATAACTTTGCCGCCCAAGTCGCTGCATAAATCCACCAGGCAGGATAAATAATCTCTGGTTTTACGCCAGACCGCGCCATCGGGCGTGGTGATATGCAGGCCGGTCGGCCCGACAAGAAGCCAATGCAGGCCGACAACCTCCAGCCCGTGGTCGGTGACGATTTGTCGGACTTCCTTCCGCTGCTTGGTAGTGACATCTTTTGCCGAGGCCGATAGAGTGAACGGGGCTATTTCAATGCCGTGATAACCCAACCGGCCGGCGACCGAGCAGACCTCAGCCACCGGCCGATCCCCAAACATTTCATTGCACAGAGCAAACTTCATTATACTTTGTCCGGGACAACAAAGGGTTCGCGGTAGTTGCGCTTCAGATACATGTTCGCCCAGTCGCTGCCCTCGCCAACGAATTTCTCCTGCTCCGGGTCCATCGTCAGCATCGGGCCCATAGTGATCAACTCTTTCTCCAGGTCGACCTCGTTAACCTTCAGATGCTCGATCATCCTATCGAACGAGTCCAGCAGGTACTCATTTTCGATGGCGCTCCTGGCCTCGCTGACCGACATCTTCTTGCCCAGGCGGTAGGAGATATTGCCCATGTGACATAGCGCGCTGGAGAAATGTCCTTTCTCGATGTCCGCGTTGAGGTCGCTGACCTTTCGGCTGCGAACGGCGTCGATGAAGTTCTGATGATGGCCGCCTCCGCCGCCGCCGATAAATCGCTTGTCGGTTCGCTGGTCGTTGTTTTCCCAGACATATCCGCCGCCGTCGCCTGCGGCCCAATAGCCGTTTTCGCATTGCACGACGACTCCGATATTGGTGCCGGTACGACGCCAGACGTCCATTGCCTTGTCGCCCTTTTTCCGCGCCAGACCGCGTACCTCGAAGATCAGCGGGGCAGGCTTGTAATCGAAGAAGACGATCTGTGTATTGGCCGTCTCGCCGGCATCGTTCACTCTGAACCTGCCGCCGAAGCTCATCACTCGCGGCGCCAGTTTCGGATCACCCAGCGCCCAACGGCCAAGGTCCATCTCGTGAATGCCCTGGTTGCCGAGGTCGCCGTTGCCGGTGTTCCAGACCCAATGCCAATGGTAGTGTAGTTCCTTTCGTCGCAGCGGTTCCATGTCGGCCGGCCCACACCACAGGTTGTAGTCCACGCCCGGCGGCACCGGAATCGGGCCGTTTGTCCCTTCCACAAAGCCATTGGTGCCTTCGTAACGCGCCTTATAGCACAGAGAGCGAACCCACTTGATGGCGCCGAGATTGCCCTGACGCATCCACTCATACGCTGCCGGATGCGCCTCGGACGAGCGTTTCTGTGTGCCGGTTTGCACGATGCGGTTATACTTGCGAGCCGCCTCGACGGCTTTTCGCCCTTCCCAGATGTTGTGCGAGACCGGCTTTTCGATATAGACGTCTTTACCCGCCTGGCACGCCCAGACAGTTACAAGCGCATGCCAGAAGTTGGGAGTGGCGGAGGTAATCGCGTCAATGTTCTTATTTTCAAGCAGCTTGCGGACATCTGCGTACTGTTCGACTTTCTGGTTGTATTTCTTTTCGAAGTTTTTTGCCTGGCTTTGTAAATGATTCTGGTCTGCATCGCAAAGCGCGACCACCCGCACGCCCTTCTTTTCATTGAAATACCCGATGTGGCCGCTGCCCTGTCCGCCGACTCCGACTATGCCTATACGAATGTCATTGTTCGCGCCAAGTACACGAGAACCGGGCGCCGCCAACGTCATAGCAACACCCGCAGCCATTGAACCTCTCAAGAAATCTCGACGAGTTAATATGCTCATAACAATTCCTTTCCCTTAAATCTTACGGCGATTGCGTCCAGGATGTCCCCCGACTCAATTTTTGCCACTATTTTGCCGTCGCGTATTCACGATAGAATTCGGCGACTTTAGCTTGCTTATCATCTCCTTTATGGAAATAGAACCCGTAGCGGAAAGTCACACTATCGCCGGCTTTGACAGTCAGATTGCCGGTCCCGGCGGGCTTTTTTTCAAAATCGTGCACGCCGAACGGATTGGCGGCAAAAAGCCCGTAAGTACGCACGTGCCACCAGGTAGGATGCCTCGGATTTTGCGGATGGTCAAAAATAGCCACGCCCACGACCTGGCCATCCAATGGGCCATAGTAATCGCACCAGGCCGCACGCTTGCCCCAGGCATCTTCGTCGCGGTGACCTTCGCTGTCAACGATATGTCCCTTGCCCACCTTGTCGGCTTGCATTGTCGCTGCCACACGGATCGCCATCGAGCCTTCCTTCGTGTCGCCAAAGACAACATCGCCGTTCGAGGCATGAACAGTAACCTCAAAGTCGATCATTCGACAATCGGGGCGGCTGTAAAATTTGTAGGTACGACTGTCGGTGCAAACGATTTGGCCGTTCGATGCCACCCATTTGCTTTGCGATTTAATGACGCCGACCTGCGAACCGGAACTGATCTCCAGGAATTTATCATGCACGATCCTCTCGTTCTTTCCACTCCAGAAATCCTGGCCATTAACCGCTCCGTGAGTAAACCACAGCGAACGATGATGAATATGGTCGCGCGGCTCACCTTCAGCTTCTTTCATTGGCCAATGCCGGGTAATGTTGACGCCCGTCGGCCCGATGACCGGATAGAAATAGGGGAACGGCGTATCTTTGAAATTATACTCCGTAAAAGGCTGCCCGTTAATCTCGACCTTAACCTTATCCGGCAGTTCGGTGATTTTTACGCCCGTCCCTCCCGCTCCGGGCCGGCTGGAAGCCGCGCCCTGCGCCTTGCCGACCATCTGCTCGAAGAGCTCGCGCTGCTCCGCCAGTGCTTTAACGCGGTCGGATGGTTCGGCGCGCCCTTCAAGAAGAATCCAGCCGCCATAGTTTATTGCCGCAAATAGGTTCATCAGCTCCTGGTAAGGATAATCGCCGACGTTCAGCTCGCGAACATGGACTGTATCGCCGAACCTGTTCTTGACCAGATTGAAGTTGTACTCCAGCCCTTGGCCTTCGAGGTCCTGTGAATTGCAGTTCCAGCACACGCCGACGTTTGGATGCTCCGCCACGTCCATAATCGCCTTTATAATCGGCAGCGGCGAACAGCTTCCGTGAACCTCCAGCCGAATCGGCTGCCCGTATTCGGCGCCAAAACGCCCCAGCTCATTAAGCGACTTGCCGATTTGCTCGATGGTCTTTTCCTTCGGCACGCCGGTGGGCAGGTCGTTCGGCTTAACCTTTACGCCCAAGCCCCCAACGTCGTGGCTGAGCTTGATATACTGCTTTGCTCCTTCGATGTCCGCTTTAAGCTTTGCCGGGTCGGGGTAGTGAAATGCAAAATTGGTTCCCAAGCCCACCAGTGTAACGGCACTATCGGCAAAACGTTTTTTCACTTCACGCCTTTGCGAGTCGCTAAGATTGGCTTCGACCTTATGCGCGTGCTCTGTCCGCAGCTCAACACCGAGCACTTTTGTCTTTTCGCAGTTGGCAATCAATGTGGGCAGGTCCCAGTCTCTGCCCCACTGGTAAGTGACAAGCCCGAACTTCATTTTCGAGCGGGGCCTCTCTGCAGCTAACAGCAGCGTTTTGCCTAACGGTCGGCTCACCAAAGCAGCGGCGCCGACGGATATAGATCGTTTAAGGAAATCACGGCGGGTCCTAACAAACTCACTCATACTTGGCTCCTTCAGTTGCAAGTAGTAACGAGCGACTTTTAACTGCATTTTCAAGGGCGTTCGCAGCCGTGCAGCCCAATTCCTCCGATGAGTCTAATACAATATATTGTTCGCTTGTAAATTGAAAATTGTCAATTGTAAATTCACAATTTTATCAGCTTCTCGGCGATTTTTGAGCTGGCATCCAGCCGCGCCGCTTTCTTGCAGGCGTAAGCCATCTCTCGGCGTTTTTTTTCATCATTCATCAGATTCTGCAATTCCGCCCACAGCCGGCTGACTCCTTCTTTGGCATCCGCCAAATCATCAACTATAACCGCCGCTCCTATCTCAACAAGTTTGCCCGCGTTCAAGTACTGATGCCTGTCCCTATGGTACGGATAAGGCACGCAGATGCTCGGCACTGCTGCCGCGGCATATTCTGCCACGCTAACCGCGCCGCTTCTACCAATCACCAAATCGGCGGCAGCCAACAAGTTCGGCATATCATCGAAATATGCCAGGACTTTGTGGGCAATTTTTGCCCCGCTGTACATCTGCTTGACTTTTTCGTAATGAGTATGCCCCGTTAGGTGGACTATCTGCCAATCGTCGGCAAAGCTATCCAGCTTTTGCAGAAGCGAACAGACCGCCTGGTTGATATTCTCCGACCCGCTTGATGCGCCGGTTATAAGCAAAGTCTTTTTATTCTGGTTAAGACCTATCTGTTTTATCGCCTGCCCTGGCTGCGGATTTTCAAAGCCGCTTCGCAGCGGGCAGCCGACAACGTGGATTTTCGCCTTGCTTGCGGCAAAATACTTTTGCGTGTCGCCAAATTGCACAAAAATCTCGTCTGCCCAGCGGGCTATCATTTTATTTGCCCTACCCGGCACAATATCTACATTCAAAAGGCCAACAGGCACGTTCAACTTGTGTGCTGCTCGACAGACGGGCGCCGCGACAAAGCCGCCGACTCCGACAACTATAGGGTTGTCGCTCGCCGCGATTACCTTCTTTGCAAGCCTGTAACTTCTTAAAAACCAAATGCAAAACTGGACCAATCTGCCCGGGCGGAGCGAAAAACCCTTCGCCGGCAATGTAGTATATTCGAAGCGGGACTTCTGAAGTATCTGTGCGTCGATGCTGCGAGCGCTACAGAAAAAATGAATATTCGCCCCCGGTGCAAGTGCAGCTATTTTCTCTGCCACGGCGACCGCAGGGTAGATATGTCCGCCCGTGCCGCCACCAGCAAAGAAAAAACATTTTCTGCCCACACCTTAGCCTCCGTGCAAGCCTTTAGCTGGACTGCGTTTATTGCTTACCTTCTGATTCGGCTGACGCGGCAGTAGCCTGTTTGGCAATATTCAGCAGCACGCCAACCGCAGCGGCTGACAGTAACATACTTGTTCCGCCGGCACTTACAAACGGAAGTGGGATGCCTTTTGTCGGCAGAACAACCGTCACTACTCCGATATTGAGCGCTGCCTGAAGTGCGATCGTTAGGATTATGCCGCCCGCTAAGAGTTGCCCGAAGCGATCCTGGCTGCGCAAAACGACCATAATGCCCAGAACAACAAACGCGATGAATAATCCGATGACGGCTGCCGCGCCCACGAAGCCAAGCTCCTCGCCGATAATCGCAAATACAAAATCCGTAGTATCTTCCGGCAGATGCCCGTACTTACAGATTCCTTCGCCCAATCCCTTTCCCCACAGCCAGCCGGAACCTAGCGCAACCAATGACTGGTTTGCCTGATAAGCTGCGGAATCCTCCCACTGCTCAGGACTGAGAAAAGCGGCAATTCGCAGCATCCGGCTGGGTGAACTGATCAACAGTACAAAAAAGCCCGCCATGCCGAACGGCAACGGGGTCAGCAGATGCCACCACTTTGCGCCGGCACTGGCCAAAATCAGGAAAGCCACAATTGCCATAAATGCCGCAGTCCCAAAATCTTCGATCGCAACTAGCCCCACCGTCGCGGCAATTGCAAGACAAACCGGCACGAACCTCCTCCAGTATAACTTCAGCTCTGGGCCGCACTTATCGCACACCGCAGCAAGAAAGAAAACGGCGGCCCATTTGGCCAACTCAGAAGGCTGAAAACTCACTACGACAGGGCCGAGCGGGATTCTCAGCCACCGCCTGGCGCGGTTTATCTCTGCGCCAAACTGCGGCAGCAAAACGAGTATAAGTAACGCTACGCTAAGGACTAACCAATAGCTGGTCGGCGACCTCATCCAGCCATGAGCAAAGCTGAACCTGTGGTAATCGAAGCAGGATGCCACGTACATCAATAGGCACGCCAGCGGGAAAAACAGTATCCTCCGCAGGGATGGGAAATCGTAGAACCTCCCTAAGTCAAGCTCCTGCCCGATGTTAGCGCTGGCTGAGAAGACAAAGAGCGTGCCGACCGCCATCAATAACAGAACCACCGCAGCAATGTTGTTAGCAACCTGACTCTGTTTTGTAGCGATAATCACTTGTTTATACAAGACTTATAGAAAAAAAGTCTTACCAACAAGGGCAGAAAACATCCCGTACAAGATTATCTTCGGCTGCCGCCGCCAGATTGCAGCAGAAATTAGCACACAATTATGGTTGCGGGCGAACACAAACGACCGTGTCGCTCTTTGAAAGCAGCAGCCAACTGCCGCACATACGGGCCTTGCTCGAATCCATACTCACAAAGGCAGGGATCTCCGGGGGTCAAGCGGCAGCGTATGCGCCTGGTAGATGAAGAGGTGATAATTAGCACGCAAACCAATTGATTTTTTGTGAGCGTTCACAGGCTAATATGTTGAATTTCTGCCATTGTTCGTCATTGCGAGCGAGCCCCCGTTCTTGCTTTCGCAAGAAAGCATGGGGGCGAGCGCGGCAATCCCAGCACTGCCAGGGGTTAGGATTGCTTCGGCCTAAAGGCCTCGCAATGACACAGAAACGCTGGTTTGTCTCTGTGGGCGGTTACGATTTTTCATACAAAGAACCTTGCTTATCAGCGGCCGTTCTACTACAATAGTTGCTCGCGCAGGCCGGGTAAAATATATCGCGCTCTAATTCGGAGATGAAAATATGATACGGAATTGGCGGCGAAGATTTAAAATTCAAAATTCAAAATTCAAGATTGTGTGTACGATCGGCTGCCTTCTATTCTTACTGGTCGGCTGTCAAAAACCGGCGCAAGTGCCGGAAGGTCCAAAACCTGCCCTGCAAGAACCTAAGCCGGCACCGACAATCGAACAACAAAAACCTGAGCCAAATAGACCCGCACCCAGAATCGTATTTGAGAATCTGGTGCATGATTACGGCGACGTCGGGCCGGGCACAGATAACGTCGGCGAGTTCAAATTCACAAACGTCGGCCAGGGCCTGCTGACAATCAAAGAAGTGAAGGGTTGCTGCGGTGTCACCGCCTCCGTGGAAAAGCAACAGTATAAACCAGGCGAAAGCGGCGTAGTAAAAGCAAAGTTCCGCGCGTTCACAGTGCCCGGTGTGTTCCGGCGGGCAATCCAGGTGTACAGCAATGATCTATCGAAGCCGGAGGTTGAGTTGACCTTGAAGGCTAAGATTGTGCCCAAGGTGGCATACGAGCCGCAGAAACTGAACCTTCGGCTCAAGGATAAAGATGCCGGCAGCCCGGAGATCACGCTGACCAGTCTCGACGGCAAGCCGTTCTCCATAACGCAGTTTAGGGCGACCCTCAATAGTGTAACTGCTGAAATCGACCCGGCGGTGCAGGCGACCAAATTCATTCTAAGGCCCAAAATCGACGCGCAGAAACTCCAAGAAGGCTTGGATGGCTACATACAGATCAGCCTGACGCATCCGGAATGTAGCCAAGTAAGTATTCCCTTTAGCGCCGTGCCGAGATTTAAGATTACCCCGCCACAGCTAATCGTTCTCAAGGCTCAGCCGCAAAAGCCAGTAATAAGAAAAGTGTGGGTGCTAAGCAATTATGGCGATGCCTTTGAAGTTGAGTCGGTGTCCTCGCAAAACGGCATCATAAAGGTTCTCAAGCAAGAGAAACTGGGCAGCGGCTATCAGTTCGAGGTGGAAATAACGCCGCCAGACGCCCAATCTCAGGGACGCTTCACCGATACATTTGTGGTGAATCTAACAGGCGGCGAGAAACTGGCGATTACTTGCCGTGGGTTCTACTAGGCCAACTTTGGCACGCCAAAACCAGGCTTAGCTATGAAATGGTGGGGAACTTGCATCTGCATATTTATGCTGGCGGCATCGTGCGACTTAGTCCGACGAGCCGAGCCGACAGCAACGCCCGTTCAGCAGGCGGGCACTATTACCGTTTTTCTTACCGGCAATGAGCTGGGAGAGCTGAAGCCCTGCGGATGCAGCGGCGGACAGCTTGGGGGATTCGATAGACGTGCAGCGATCTTGAACTCCGTGCCCAGGCAGAGAAGATTGGTCGTGGATACAGGCTCATTTGTGACAGGGGACGCCGAGCAGGACCTGATCAAGTTCAATATAGTAATTAGGGCGTTGGACTTGCTCGACTATGATTTGGTCAATCTAACGGAGAAAGATATCGAGATAGCCAGGAATCTTGGGCTGCTGAACAGTATCGGCTCACTTTTCAACGTCATAAGTGCTCAGCGGGTTGCCGACGGGGATGTTCCGGCAAAATTTACCAAGCGGCTGCCGCTGCGAAATGAGAACGTGGCGGTGACGGTTGCGGCCTTTGACGCCAAATCATCGCCGATAGAGCAGATTGACGAGCTCTTTGCCGACAGCTCCACTCCGCAGGCATTCAATATCCTCGTTCTGAACAGTTGTGATCCGGGCGTTATTGACACTATCGCCAAAAGCGCGCCGGCGGTAGATTGCCTGGTTTGTCCCGCGGATTCCGATGAGCCGAGAATAATAAGCGAACCAAACAGCAGACCTCTAACTTTTTCGGTGGGCCGATTCGGCAGGTATGTGTGCAGACTCCAGATAGGCAAGGCTGCCGAAGGCAAACTGAAATTGGATTTTCAAAGTCTGCCCGTGCAAGAGAAGCTACTGCAAGAACCGGCTCTGGTTGGGCTATACAAAGATTACCAGCAACTGGTCAAAGAGCACAATCTTGTGCAGAAGTATCCGCGTTTTTCGCTGCCGGAGGGCTTGAAATTTGTCGGCTCAGAATCTTGCAGGTCCTGCCACCAGTACGAGCATCAGCAGTGGCGCACCACGGCCCACGCCCACGCTTACGCAACGCTGGAAAAGGTCGGCTCGCAGTATGATCCGGAATGCGTCGTTTGCCACGTTGTCGGGATGGAATACGAAAGCGGTTTTACCTCGCAGGAGCAAACCGACCACTTGAAGGATGTAGGCTGCGAAAACTGCCACGGGCCCGGCTCCGAACACGTCAAAACACTTGGAAAACTAAAGACCGCTGGGCCAAAATCGACCTGTCTGAACTGTCACACGCCCGAAAAGAGCACAAAATATGCTGGCAATGAGCCGGCATATTTGGAAAAAATCATTCATTGGAGCCGGTCAGAGTCCACCGCAAACGACAATCAAGAACAAGGCCGTTCGCAGGTTAGTAACTTATGAAGTCACTTACTAGGAGGGAGTTGCTTTCGCTGGCCGGAATCGCTGCCGGCTCGTGGGCGTTTTCTTCGTGTGTGCGCGAACAATGGGCATCGCCTCCAGCCAAAAAACCTCATTTGCCGTGGGCCTTCGCCAGATTGGACCCGGATATTACCGCAGACAGGGCATACCAAGACTATTACCAGGGTCACTGCATGTACGCGGTCTTCAAGAGTATAGTGGGACAACTGGCGGAGCAACCAGGCCAACCCTACAAGTCTTTCCCGTTTGATATGATGAAATACGGCGCGGGCGGAGTGGCCGGCTGGGGCTCTCTGTGCGGCGGATTGAACGGAGGGGCTGCCGTTATCGGCCTTTTTGCCGCAACGCAAGACCAGGCAAGGCTGCTTACACACGAACTATTCAGATGGTATGAGGCAACGGCACTTCCGATTTACGTGCCTAAGAACCCCAAATTGGAGATGGAAATGCCAAAGTCCGTGTCCAATTCTGTTCTTTGCCACGTATCGGTCAGCAGTTGGTGCAAGGTGTCGGGGCATCGCGCTTTCAGTAAAGAGCATAACGAGCGATGTGCACGCCTGACTGCCGACACCGCTAAGATGACCGTGCAGATTCTTGACCGCAGTCTTCAGGGCCAGTTTGCCAGCACCCACACCTTAAGCCCGGAAACGAAGTCGTGCAAAAGCTGTCACGCAAGAGGCGGCGAACTCGAAAACTCGCTCGGCGAAATGAGCTGCACTGCCTGCCACTTCAAGGGTGGTCTGATGCACCCCAATCTGTGAAGTTCTTGGGAAAAACTGTTCGCTGGAGGGAACCAAACGCCTCGGCTTATGTCAAATAAAATGGCGGATAGCGCTGTTGCCGCGCGATCCGCATTGCACGTTCCCATGTAGAATGAGTAAAGGTGTCCATAGGCGGCGTGAACGCCCGGATAGCAGATATGATAAGCACATTGCGAATAACAACCATAGTAACCGCGATTTTAGCCGGCCTTCTTTTTGTTTTTCCGGTGTTTTTTGGCGTCCGGGCAGACGAAGAAGCCGAGCAATTCTTGAATTCGTCCGGGGTGGTGGAAAAATTCAAGCAGGCCAACGGCAATAAACAGAATGGAAATGACAGCCAGACCTCGCCGCTTGTAAAGCAGGCTGAGGCCTATGCGCTATATCTAAATCCTGCCCTGGAGCCTACAAGAGCCGCCCCGATAAGGCAGCAGCCGATTATTCCACCCAAGCCTCCCAAGGCTTACGCCAAATTCAGCCTTGTCGGCACCAGCGTTCACGCGACCAAGCCCAAAGAATCGCTGGCATTTATTAGAGAGCCGGGCAAGGGACTGTTTTGGGTCAGGCCAGGCAGCAAAGTTGGGCACGTGACCGTTGAACAGATAGGAGATGGCCGGATCGTCTGCCGCGATGAGCAGGGCAACTCGGAGCAGATTCTGGCTCAGCCCAGGCAACCCGAACTAAGTCTGCTTGAAGGCTCATCATCGGCTTCAGCAAGGGCCAGCATCCCCGTTGCTGCTCACCTTCCATCGCCGACTTCAAGTAAAGCTACAGCGGGCGTTACCACAAGGGCGCCTTCCGCACCACAGATAAGCGATGAAGAAAGCGCGGCTTTGGACGACCTGATCGAAAAGCTCAAGGCTCTGCAGAGCAGCTCGGGGTCCGATAAAACCAGTTCGCCCGGTAGCAATGAACCGGACGAAGCCGCTATGGAGAAGCTTATTTCCGACCTAAAGTCAACGCATGTGGATGCCCAGGAAGCAGAAAGACTGGGTAATTTAGGCAAAGAGCTCAACGGCATCCACCAAGACCCCAATCGCCCACAACAAAGCCGGGACAGAAGGCAAATAGTTCCGCCCAAACGAATACCCGTACCTCCAAGGACAAAGTAGCGGTTGTATTGTTACATCCCGTCTAGCCGATGCTGGCACGGCGACCTTTTCCCCGACCCCTTCGCGACCCAGTTTCTCCGCATTATCAGTACTGAAATTTGTGTTTTTTACCTGATACGTGGGAACTTCTGCGTTCTTTGTATGTCTGAATACATGGCTGGTCCTTCAAAGCCTGTAGAGCGGCTTTGGGCAGGGGCTTTTGGCAGGCAAAAGCCCCGTTTTTATAGAAGGAGTATTGTGATGAGACAACAGCATTCCTCGGGCAGCCGTCTGGGCGCAGCCCTTGTGACCCTTTTGGTCGTAACCCTTTTCTCAAACGGCAGTTATCTTCTTGCTGCGGACCAAAAAGATGGTTTGGGCCCGGTGGGCGTAAAAGGATTTTCACTAAAACACATATCGGCCCAGCAGGCCAAACAATTCCTGGCTGAACTGAAGCTGGGCACCGTCTCACAGCTTCCGGGCACTAATATGCTTTTACTGACGGCTCGACCAGCCGAAATAGCCAAAGCAGCCGTCCTTCTCGATGTGGTTGATGCCGATGCCAAGGAGCAATTCGTAGTAAAAGCGATTTGTCCCGCCTCGCAGGCCAAGGACTTGCCCCCCAAAGAACGGATCGCAGCGGTGATCGGCAACATATCGCTGGGCGACTTTTCTAATCCACCTGATCCCAACGCCGTTGCCAGGGCAATTATCGACGTTCATAACGATTCGGTGCTGGCTATTGCGCCGGCCAGCCTGGCAGAGAAGATTGTCTCAACTATCGAAAAGCTGCAGAGGCCTGATACCGAACAGACTCCACCGCCCGCCCCCGAACCGAACAAGCCAAGCACGCCGGATGCTGCGAATGGGCTGGCTCAAATGATGCAGAAACTGCTTGCTGATACGGGCGCAGAAGTGAAACCCGATGCTAACGCCGCACCGGTTCGGGCAGAGCCCAATGAGCCGAAGCCGCAGCCCAAGCCCGAACCCGAATTGAAGCCCGAAACACAGATGAGCGCTAGCCCCAAGATAGAACAGAAGGCAGCCCAGATTAAGCGGCCAAGTGGGGTTGTTGAGCCGAACGCCGCTATTGTCAGCCCTTACAAGCCTGCGCCTGTTCCGAACGGCGACGAAACCCTGCGGTTGGATTTGCCCGATAATGTCGATATTATCATGCTGCTGGGCCTTGCGGGCCAATATCTGGGGCTGGACTTTATGTACGACCCCAATGAGGTAAAGGGCACAGTCACACTCAAACTCCAGGGCACGCTCAAAGGCCCCATAAAGGTAAAGGAATTGTATCCCTTGCTTGAATCGGCGCTCAATTTCCGAGGCTTCGTGATGACCCGCAAGGGAAATCTCGTTACGATAGTGCCGAAGGATAAAGCGCTGGAGATTGACCCAAACCTGCTGGCAGATGGAGACAAAGCAGTCCCCGTACAGTACGGCGATGTAGTTATAACCCGCGTCTTCGCGCTAAAACATGTCGATACAACCAGTGCGGCGAATTTGTTGAAGGGGATGAAGCTCGGCACTGATGTCTCGCCCATTCCCGGAGCTAAGAAACTGATAGTTACGGAGTACGCCTACCGGATGCCGCGCGTGGACCGCCTTATCGAAATGATTGATAAGCCGGGCGAACCCAAGAAGTTCACGTTCAGGCAGCTCCAGTACACGATGGCTAAGACGCTTGCCCAGAAAGTCAAGACGCTGGCCGAGCAGTTGGGGACGGTGTCGATTACCATTCCTGAGCTTGCGGCGGAAGAATATACCCCAAGCCCAAGGGCACCTAACGAGACAGACCAGGCGTACAATCTCCGGATTGCCCGAGAGAGGGCCCTCTGGGCGGCCAGACGTGCTCAAGCCCAACCGCCCGGTCCGCCCGGCGCGGCAAGAGCTCCACAGCCGGAACCGGTCACACCCACGGTTTATCTTGATGCAGATGAGCGGACAAACCGCATCCTGATGATAGGGCTTCAAGACCAACTGAAGGAGGTGGAAAATCTGATAAGTGCCCTTGACGTAGAGCAGCAGGATTTGAGGACGCTGCAACTGTACAGAATTGAGCACGTTGGTGCTGAGGAAGTAAAAAATAAGCTGGCAGAACTGGGCATAATCAGCCCCGCTCAGACCGCTGCTTCCCAGAGAATTACACCCACCGCCACCAGGGCCCCGCAGGTTACGCCCACTGCACCTATGCAGCCTCCGATGACGCCAGCAACAACGGCTGAGACCAAAGAAGCGCTGATCGAAGAGCCTCAGGTGGTGGTAATTCAGCAAACCAATTCACTTCTGGTAAACGCCACTGCCGAGCAGCACGCCCGGATAAATACCATTATCAGTTATGTAGACAGCAAGGCCGAAGCGACTTCCATCCCTTACGTCGTGTACCCGCTTGAAAATCAGGACCCGAATCAGCTTCAGGCTGTTCTGGAAAAGCTCATTATGGAAACCACTACTAAGGAGGATAAGGAGGCCAAGATCGTCACGACGGAAAAAACAACAAGAAGAAAAGAAGAAGAGATTGTCATTGTTGCCGATCCAAAAACATATTCGCTTATAGTTTACGCCAATAAAGAGAATCAACAATGGATAAGCAATCTTGTCAAGCAGCTTGACGAGTATCGTCCCCAGGTGCTGCTTGACGTCACGCTGGTGGAAGTAACCAAAATGGACGAGTTCAATTATGACCTTGATGTGATCTCCAGCTTCCCGGACCTGACCGAAACTTCCGGCTTGACAGACGTTATAACAGACCTTTCCGAGGCTAAAAGAGACCGGTTTATAGATTTGCAGTCGAAGTCCGGCGCAGGCACCGGCTTTTATGGCGACCGCCATATAAACGTTCTGCTGGATGCCGTCCAGAAGAAGAATTATGGAAGGATTCTTGCAAGACCTAAGCTCCTTGTTAACGACAATGAACCCGGCAAGATTGATGCGACCGAGTCGACCTACATCTCCAGAAAGGAAACAAGCTATATACCCGGGGCACAGCAGGGAAGCTCGATCCCAGTAGACAAGGAGATTTTTGAAAAATACGACGCGGGCATTACACTTGATATTGAACCCCACATAAGTAAAGGTGACCAGCTTCGACTTACAATTACCATGAGCCGTACCGACTTTCGCATGGGAGCAGTCACGACTGGAAAACCGCCGGACCAGGTCAAAAGCGAAGTTACCACCGTCGTAACGGTTCCTAACGGCACGACCATAATACTCGGCGGACTGGAAAGGCTAAAGCAAAGCAAAGGCGGAACCAAGGTCCCCCTCATTGGCGATATTCCGCTTATCGGCGGACTATTTAGAAGTGCTGCCAATACCGATGAGCAAAGCAGACTTTACGTCTTTGTCAAAGCTCACATTTTAAGGCCCGGCGAAGAACCCAGCGCAAAATCCGACATAGAAATAGTATCACGAAAGAACCGCGATAGATTCGAGGCGTACGAAGAAGAAATGCAAAAATACGAAGATTGGCCGGGCATAAAGCCAAAGTCAATGGACCCGGCAAAAGTCCTCGAATCTGATTAGTGCATAGTGCTCTGTCGCAGGCTATTTGAGGAGTTGTCATTGCGAGGCCTGCCTTGCAGGCCGTGGCAATCTCATCACGAGACAGCAGAGATTGCTTCGCTTCGCTCGCAATGACATCCATCGTTTGAGCGGCGACAAAGCACTATTCGGGAATGAAATATCAAAATGAAAGACCTGCTGATACAAACTGCCAAGCGCACGGGGCTTGTTGACGCCGAGCAACTGGCCAAGTTTCTAAAAGAGAGCAGCAGCCACGAGCGGCTGGATGAGCTTCTATTGAGCTGCCCCTATTTCACCGAGGACACGGTGTTGAAGCTTTTCGCTGAGACGTTGGGCTGGGAATATCTGGCGGAAATTCCCGAAAAAGCCGTGCCAGTGGAGTTCATCGAAGCGGTTCCTGCAACATACGCCCAGCACCACTTCCTTATCGGAATAAGGCGGAACGGCCAGGATAGCGAACTCATTGTGGTGCTGTCGAAGCCGCTGGATGCAAACGCCCTGGACAACGTCTCGAAGATGACGGGTCTGGCGGTAAAGCCGGCCATATCTACGCGGGCCGCCATTACCTCGGTCATAGACGTTGCCTACGAGCAGCGAACAACGGTCATCGAAGAGGTGGCCGAGGAGCTTGATTCGCAAAATCTGGAGCGGCTGGTCGACGAAGTGACCGCCTCGGACGACCTGCTTGATGTGGTGAACAGACCGCCGGTGATTAGGCTGGTCAACGACATTCTATTCCGTGCCCTGCAGTTGCGGGCCAGTGACATTCACGTTCATCCTTACGAGGGGAAGATTCAGATTCGCTACCGTATTGACGGCATATTATATGACACGTTGAGCTTGAATAGGAATGTGCTGCCGCTGATTATCTCTCGCATCAAAGTTATGGCGGGCATGGACATCGCTGAGCGCCGGCTGCCACAGGATGGCCGGTGCAGCGTTCGGCTGGGCCAGCGAGAGGTGGACCTGCGCATCAGCACCGTGCCTACCAGCTTTGGCGAACGCAGCGTGCTGCGGCTTCTGGATAAAAGCACCGGCCTTTTCGGATTGGACGAGCTGGGGCTGTGGCAAGAGGACCTGAAAAAATTCGATTCCCTGCTGCATTGCTCGCACGGGGTCATTTTCGTAACCGGCCCAACCGGCAGCGGAAAAAGCACTACCCTCTACGCGAGCCTTAACAGAATCAATTCGTCTGAGAAGAACGTAATAACCATAGAAGACCCCATCGAATACCAACTCGAAGGCATCAGTCAGATTCAGGTGGCCAGCAAAAAGGGCATGACTTTTGCCACGTCATTGCGGCACGTGCTGCGCCAGGACCCGGATGTCATAATGGTCGGTGAAGTGCGAGACATCGAGACGGCCCGTATGGCCATACAATCGTCGCTTACCGGCCACCTGGTTTTCAGCACGCTTCACACCAACGACTCAGCCGGAGCAATTACCCGCCTTTTGGATTTGGGCGTTGAGCCGTATCTGGTAAGCTCATCGCTGATAGCGGTGATAGCGCAGCGTTTGGTGCGAAAGGTATGCCCGGATTGCAGGAAGGACTATGAGCCGACGCCGAACGAGTTAAGGGAGCTGGGACTGGGCAGCGTTAAGGCGTCCGGCCCGGCCGAGAGTATCGGCAAGTTCTGTATCGGCACAGGGTGCGAGCGGTGTTTTCAAACCGGCTATCGTGGCCGAACCGGAATCTATGAGATGATGCTAATCAGCGATGAGATTCAGGACCTGGTATACAGACGCAAGACCGCCGGCACAATAAAAAAGGTCGCGCTTCAGGCGGGAATGCAGACTCTTAGAATGGATGGAGCCAGAAAGGCGCTTGCCGGCATAACAACTGTATCAGAAGTGCTGCGTGTAACGCAGACAGATGTGCTGTAAGAAATCCGAAATGACAGCTATGCTGTCATTCTGAGCGCAATGCAGTGTAGCGAAGAATCTGGCTAACGTAAGAGATTCCTCATTCACAAGCCAGATCCTTCGCTTCGCTCAGGATGACACATAAGTGTCATTTTGTCGGTTGGTTATTTTTATTATGCCACGTTATCATTATATGGCGATAGCAACGGACGGCAAAAAGGTCAAAGGCTCAATTGCCGCTGAGAGCCCATACGCGGCGCGAAAGCAGCTTAGAAGCCGAAACATCCACCCTACGTCCGTTACGGAAGTAGGCGCCACAAGCGAAGGTAGAGCAACACTATCTTCCATCTTCGCCAGAACCGGCAAGAGTCAAATAATCGAGTTCACCAAACAAATGGCCACACTACTGGATTCGGGGATAAAACTAACCGAGACGCTATCCGTGCTCAGTTTGCAGACCTCCGACCCACGATTTAGAAACGCCCTTATCGACATTCGCGACCGCGTTGTGACCGGCGAATCACTAACCGATGCCCTAAAAGACTACGGCGATTATTTCGATGTCATATATGTAAGTATGATCCGCGTGGGCGAGGTCACGGGCACGTTAGGAAAAAGTCTTTCAACCATCGCCGGCTTTATGGAAAAACGCCAGCGAGTTGAGTCTAAAGTGCTCACAGCGATGATATATCCGATGGTGCTGATTTCGTTTTGCATCGTGGCGATTCTCATTTTGACCACACGGGTCATTCCAAAGATAGGCGAGCAGATTGCCAGGACCGGGCAGCAACTGCCCTGGATCACAAGAGTATTGATGGGCGTCGGCCACGTATTGACCACGTGGCGGCTGTTTGTGGTCATCGCAGCAGTATTCGCGGCAGTCTGGTTTCTGCGGCGGTTTATCAAAACGCCGCGCGGCGCATATTTGCGGGATAAATTTCTGCTGTCTCTGCCGTTATTTGGCCCGCTTATAAAGCAGCGGGTCGTTTCGCGTTTTGCCTCGACCCTCTCGACACTTCTGAGCTCAGGCCTGTCAATGGCTGAATCTCTTCGGGTCGTCTCTGAAGTTACCGGCAACAGCCTGATGAAACGAGCAATTCAGCAGGCGAGAGAGAGAATTCTGGCAGGCGCCGACATTGCCACGCCGCTGCGAGATAGTGGTGTTATTTCTCCCGCTATTGCCCACATGGTCGGCGTCGGAGAAAAAAGCGGCGAGCTTGAGACGATGCTCAAAAACATCAGCGAACACCTCGAGGCCTCGACGGACGTCGTTATCGAACGGCTTAGCGCCGCCGTCGAACCGCTTATTATATTGGTTATGGCCGCAATAATAGGTATAATCGCATACGCAACGATACTGCCGATTCTGGAGGTGTCAGCAGGAAAGTTTTAGGCAAATGTTTGGGAGATCAATATGGCAAGGAAAAAGATAAAGAAGGGCACACGATACGGCTTCACGATGGTAGAGCTAATGGCGATGCTTATTATCATCGGCTTGCTGGCAACGTTAGTAGTGACAAAAGTCGCGACCAAAATAGACCAGGCTCGCGTCACTACCACCAAGGCCAACCTCAAGTCCCTTCATACGGCGGTCAACCAATTCAAGATGGACACGACCCGATTCCCCACCGAAGAAGAGGGATTGAAGGCACTGGTCGAGCAGCCAACCGATGCCGAAAAATGGGAGCCGGGCGGATACCTCGAAACCACGCAGGTGCCCAAGGACGGCTGGGGCCGCGATTTCATCTATCAACTCTATCCGGAGAGCGGCAAGCCCTTTGTGATCAAGAGCCTTGGCGCTGACGGCCAGGAAGGCGGTGAGGGCTACGATGCCGATTTGCTCAGCACCGATGCAGAGTGATGAAAGCTGAAAACTCAAAACGGAAATCTCAAAACTATCCAGCGTTCACTTTTACCGAGCTGGTAATCGTAATCCTGATGGTCTCGCTGTTTGCACTGCTGGCTCAGGTGAACCTTTTCGGATTGCTCAGAAAGAGCACCTTCAGAGCCCAGGTGCAGGATTTCGTCTCGACCATGCAAATGGCTGTCAGAGCCGCTGCCGAGAGCGACAGCAGATATGAAGTCATTATTGATTTGACAGAGCAGAGCTATTTGCTTCGGCAGATTACTTCGCCCGACCTGTCGGTGGTTCTGGAGGAAGAGATTATCACCAGTAACGGTTTCAGTGATAACTGCCGGGTCGCTTATGTCCAGTTCGATGACGGCGACTATACCAACCAGGGACTGGCCAAATTCCGGGCCGGTCACGCAGGCTGGCATTACGGCGGAAAAATCGTCCTGCTTGACGAAAAGGAGCAGCCGTATTCTGTTGTCGTCAACCGCATAAATAGGACCATCAGGTTGGAAGAAGGTGACGTGCGGCTTCTAACACCGAAAGGCAAAGATGAGGTACCGTTCTAAAACGTGCGATGTGCCACGTGTGCCGTCGCCCACAGTCCGTGATCCGAGCGACGAGCGACGCGTGACGTGCAACGGATTCAGCCTGGTCGAGGTGGCTACTGCCCTAATTATACTGGGTCTTCTAAGCTCGGGCGTATTTTTGGTTGTAAGTCGCTGTGTAGCTTCGGCAGCAGATTCAGCGCTGCGGATGCACGCCTTTGAAATCGCCCGCGAAAATATGGAGAAACTGCTCGCATCTAACTCTGTCAAAGAGACGGCGGAGTACGGCACGAGCAATGAGTACCCGGAAATCAAATGGCAGACGGTGGTGGAAACATTTTACGAGCCGGTGACCAACCGAATGTGGGTAAGGGGCGTTTGCTCAGCCGAGTATCAGGATATGCAAGGCCAGGCTCAAACCATCGAGCTGACCCATTGGCTGACCGATGTTACAAAAGACCAACTGCTCCAGATTATGAAACAGCAAGAGCAACAGGACGAGCAGCTCCTGGCCGACCAGATTATCGAAACGATCGAGGAGGCCGCCCAGTACGCCGGCGTCAATGAAGAGACCGTCGAGCAATGGCTTAACGATGGTATGCTCACCACTGAAAACGGCTCTTTCGTCAAAAACAATCTTGATGTGTATAAACGCAGCGCCGGCAAACCAACCGACGAGCAGAAGAAACTGCAGGCAGCCTCCCAGGCTGAACTATTACAGTTGAGCCAGAATGTTAGTCAGACGGGCGGCCCAAAGACGCCCGACCAGCAGGATTGGCAAAATAAGGTTGATCCCGCAACGGGCTTGACATACGAAGAGCTTGACAAAATGGATTTCAGCCAAATCTTCGAATTAATAAAGAAACGGCAGGGAAAAGAGTTTTAATTTCTATGGCGGCAAACAGGCTAAAAATTCTCAAAAAAGTCGGCAAAAAATCCGCGGCACAACGGGGATTCTCGCTGGCGGAGGTTCTTGCAGCTTTGATTATAGGCTCTATGGTGCTGGTGGCAGTGCTCGCTATTTATAGCCGGGCCGAGAACTCCGCCGCGGCTGTAACACGTAAGATTGAAGGCTCCGCCCTGCCGGGCGAAATCCTGCAACGAATCGCAGAGGACCTCGACAGAATAATCGCCTCCGACCCCAGCACGAAAATCACTATCGACAGCACGCGGTTCGACCAGGGCTACCAAACGGCGCAATTGGCGATCCGAAAAACCTTCTTTGACGGCAAAAATCAAGAACAGATACTTGAAGAAATCGTTTGGCAAGCGAGCTACAGCAGCGACGCCAACTGCCTGACCCTGTACCGAAGCCACAGCGGCCTCGCGTTGGAAGATAAGCTGCTGGACGAAAAGAGAGGAAGCTGGGAGAAGGCGTATCCTTTCATACCGATTTCTGCCGGCCTTACCTTTTTCAAAGTTCAGGTCCCCAGAGGCCAGGACTTTCAGGACCGCTGGACGAGTCCTGCTCTGCCGCCCGGCGTTACGGTAACTATCTCCTTCGCCGAGGCTACGCCGACGATAAAGGGCACGCTAGACGTGCCGGACGAGGCAAAAGTCACGCGAACAATAGCTATTGATAGAACCAGAAAGATCGGATTTGAGATCGCCCAGACGGGAGCCGCAGAAAAACAAGTACCATGAGCTATTGTCTTGAACAGTCAGGAATTCTTGCCAGGAAAAAACACTCAGGCATCGTACTGCTGGTGACGTTGGTGCTATTGGTTGTCCTGGCGACGCTGGGCTACACTCTAACCAGTCGTGTTGCCGCCCAGCGTCATCGCGGCCAGTACATCATAGACTACAGCCAAGCCCGCTATGGTTGTGACTCGGCGCTGAAGTACGCCCTGGCAACACTGGAGGACATCAGTCCACAATTGATTAGCCGGCCGAATGAGCCGGACTTTTCTGATTTATTTGCCCTTACCCAGGCCGAGTATCAGAAACTTTTAGACCAATGGTCCGCCGAAAAGGCCCTTAACACAGCGGATAATTTTGCCGGCCTCGCCACCAGCGATGATACCAGCAAGCTCGGTAACCTCAAGGATGCCAACGACGTGAACGATGTCAATGACGTCAACGATGTCGGTCTGGCTAAAATGATGGCCGCCGGTCTTACCGATGCAAATTCGGTGACGATACCGGGTCCTTACGGCCCGGAGTGGCCTTACGTGACGCAGCCGGCTGAGTTTGAGATTGGCTCTGCCAAAGTCCGGATTGAAATCGAAGATGAAAATGCAAAATATCCGATGGGCTGGGCGCTGGTTACCGACAATCAGGTGCAACGCCAGGCACAGGCAGGATTTGAAATTTTTTGTGAGTGGATGGGATTCGACCGCGGCGGCATAGATTCGCTGAAAGTCCAGCTAAAACAAATAGGCGAAATGAAGCCGTTCAAGCTCGAATTTGAGCCAGCAAAGACAACCGTAAGCATACCCACAAGAACAAGCAGAACAACCCGGACGGCCAGCAAAACCGTATCTGCCGCCGACCAGACTGCCAGGCAAAATACCGATATTGCAAGGCTTCTTCACAGCTCATTGATTGATCGGGAGATGCTTGCCAGACCCTACATAGAAGGCAGAGAAGAATCGGCTCTAAAATATATCGGAATGTGGGCATCCAGAACGGTCAACATAAATACCGCTCCGCGCCACGTATTGGAGGCGGCCTTTGCCTTTGGCAGCGCTTCGGATGCCCCGGCAATCGCCGGAGAAATCATCCGGCGAAGGCGCGTTGAACCGTTCAGAGACATAGCCGGTCTGACACAATCGCTGCCCAGATACTCTGATTCAATCAGAAGATGTGAAAAATTTATCACAACCACCAGCGATTTTTTTACGATTAGAGTAACAGCGGTCAGCGGCGTAGCGAAGGCATCCGCGGTCGCAGCCGTAACGAAAGAGCAGGGAAAGCCGAGGGTTGTTGCCGTAATTTCCGGCTGAGAGGTTCTAACAAAATGAAATGCTCTACATCACCAGTCGCTGAGATTGCTTCGTCGCTACGCTCCTCGCAATGACTATAGTATGTCATTGCGAGCGAAGCGAAGCAATCTCTGCTGTTCCATAATGGGATTGCCGCGGCCTGCAAGACAGGCCTCGCAATGACAACTCCTCAAATAGCCAGCGACAGAGCAGTAGGCCAGATACGAGATAAGACTAACAAACTTGGGAGTTTAGCCGAAGTGGAACATCAAAATTATCTGGGAATCTATTTGAGCAAGGATAAGGCAACCGTTGTTTGTCTCAGTCCGGCAAGCGGGGACAAAAAGCTGCTCGGCTGCTTTGCCGTCTCTATCGAAGACAAAGAGCAGCAGAACCCTCAGACCCTGGCAGGTCTTATCGCCCGGGGCTGCGCCGACAGAGCTTTTCAGTTTTCCGAGGCCGCTATCGCTCTTGATTGCGCGCTATTTATGCAGCATAACGTGCACAGCGAGCTTAACGACCCAAAACAGATCGCTGCCACCGTCAGGTTTGACACCGAAGAGGCACTGGCTATGGATATAACCGACCTGGCAATTGCCTTCCAGATAACCGCCGGCGGCCAGAAAGGCTCGGAGCTGACCGTCTTTACTGCCCAGCGAAAAATACTCTCGGAGCTTCTTACTTCTCTGCAGAGCAACAATATCGACCCTTTGAGCATTGAGCCGGACGTGGCGTGTCTGTCCAGATTTATCAGGCAAAATGTATCTTTGCCGGACTCGCAGCAGGGCGGGACCCTGTTCGGAATTCTTTCTGGCCGGCGCGGCTACTTCATCGCCCCCTCAAAGGCACAAAAAGCAGCCGCCGTGCGAACATTTCTGCTCGGCCCGACACAGGACCGCGAGGCCCTGCTGGCAAGACAAACACTGACAACCGGCGCTCTGGCTGCGGACGGTCAGCCGATTCGCTGCCTGAGGGTTTTTGACTCAACCGGCTCTGCAAATCACCAGCAGCTTGGAAAGAATCTGGGCGTACAAGCAAATAGCGTTGATCTGCTTGGCCCCGCCGGAATCGGGCCGCAAATGCTGGCTGACTGCACCGACCAGGTAGATTTCGCAATTGCCTACGGGGCAGCTTCAACTCATTCGGAAAGGGCAGAAGCAGTAGATTTCCGCCGAGACTTTATGCCCTATCAGGGCAAGAAAGTCCGCCTGCAAAAAACGCTGAAGTACCTGAGTGTATCTGTTACGCTTCTATTGCTTGCCGTCGGCCTGTACGGGCAGGCGGGACTATTCAAGCAAAACAAATACCGCAGCCAGTTAAGGAAGAACTTGGAGCGAGAGTACGTGGCTGTTATGCTCGGCAAAAAACCGGCAGCCGGAATAAACGTGACAGAAAAACTCGCCGGCGAAGTGAAACGCATCAGGGACGTCAAGAGCGGCCAATTGAGTGTCACGGGCGAAGAATCCATCGCTTCAAAACTCGCTCTGGTGCTGGAGGCGTTCAATAGGTGCGCGGCAGAAGCAAACCTTAACATTGATGTGCTCACCGTCAGCCTGAGAAACGCTACCATCTCGGGCGATGCGTCCAGTCGGGCAAATACGCTCAAATTCTTCGAGGCAATCAGACAGAGCAAGCTGGACATTGTAGAGCATAGCTACGCACTGAAAGGGGCACGTGATACTTTCAGCGTGACCGTCAAGCCACAAAGGTAGTCGGGAGATCGGCTTATGCTTAACAAGGACATATACAAGAATCCGGCACTATACTATATACTTGTTCCCGCAATAGTTGCATTGTGGCCGCTGTTAATATGGGCTGTTTATCTGCCGAAGGCGGGGAGAAGCTGGGCTTCCGGCGTCGAACAGTATAAGAAAGCTCAGACCCTCATCGCAGAGATTCTGACCCTTGACCGCGGCCGCTTGGCCCTGGCTGAGGCGGCTGACCCCAAGGACGAATTTGACTATGCCAGAGCCGTTGCGATGGTCGCTGCCCAATGTAACATACCTGCCGGCAATTACAGCCAGGACTCAGGGGCGGTCATAGAGTCCAGCGGGCAGAAGAGCCAAAGTGCCAAGGTAGTGCTAAAAGACGTTGATATCGCAAGATTTGCCCGATTTCTCTCTACAATCCAGCTTCGCTGGGCAAATCTGCAGTGTACACAGGTCAAACTGACCAAGAAGAAAGGCGTGCCCGATATATGGGGTGCCGACCTCGATTTCAAGTATTACTATTGAGAACAGGCTGACCACAAGGCTGGCAAAGCCTACTTAGAACCTCCCGACCCCCCCTGCTCCAAATGAGTTCTGCAAAATTGCAGGTTAGGCATATATTATTTAAGAAAATCCGGTTTTGATTTTCTTAAATAGTCGCCTAACTATTTGTCAGAGAACAGCTTACTGTTTGACAAGGAAAAAACAAAAACCGTTTTTTCCTGTCAAAGTATGCCTAACCTGCAATTTTGCAGAAACCTTCCTCTGTTTCAAAGGAATCTGGCTATCACTACATATAGTATATTGCCTAACTTGCCTATATCGACCTCGGCAGCGGCGCCGGTGTAAGCTTCAGACATTCAAGCGGGTTGATTCGGGCACAGTTTTCAATACTGGCAGGCTGGATTTCTCGCCCAAGTTGAAGCATCTAAAGCCCTTGTGCTTGGTCGGACAAGTGTGAAAGTTTTCTAAAGTTTTGAAGTCATTTCTGTCGATATCAGTACTGCGAGTTTGTTTGTGGCCTCGAAAGGGATTTTGGGGGCATACAATATATAGTGGTTGCAGGGCTTCAAGCGAAAATATGGATGCTTCGTTTGGAACAGGTCCAGCAAGGTAGCTCAGATGCGAGACTTTGATTTGGCCAGCTTCTGGGAGCACGAGCAGCAGAGCGATTGTTTGAGCAAGGACCTGGCTGCAGAAAACGACCTAATTATGGAGCAGATACTTGAAAACCTCAATGCCACGCCCCTTGGGCAGGTGCTGAAGAACATTGCCTCGTTGCCGGAAATCCGCCAGCAGAAGATACTCGATGTCCGCCGGCAGCTTACCGAAGGCAAATATGACCTGAACGAGCGGTTGGAAATTGCTCTGGATAGGGTCCTCGAGGACCTTACCGCTCAAGCAGACTACTAAACTACTTCCGGGACATCGTCGTCCGGCTCATCCATTTCGACGGGCTTGTAGCCCGGCTGCTTGGATTTCTCCACCTCCTCCTTGTAGGCCGCGAGAACTCTTTCCTGAATTCTTTGCCTGCACTCGGTATTGATCGGATGAGCGATATCCGCGTGCAGTTTCATTCTGCCTTTGAAGTTTTTCCTGGCGCGGTTGTCGGAAAGAGCCGCGCCACAATTATTACAGAACTTGGCTCTAAGGTGATTTTTGCCTCCGCACTTTTCGCAATGGTCGCTCATTTTTCTCGACGGCATAGCCACGAAAAGAGCGGTACCACCCTGGATTATTTTGATGTCTCGCACCACAAACTCATTATCCATGGTAATTGAGCAGAAGGCTTTCAACCTGTCGTCCTTGTTGCTCATCAATTTGACTCTGACCTCGGTGATTTTCATTTTCGTTGCCTCGCCATAAAGTTCACCATCTATTGTTACTCACGATAATGCTTTTGCAGCCGACGTTCTCTTTGAGTTTGCGACTATATGCTGTGGCTGTTTGCCGATCACAATCGGGGACAAGGCAAAACATACTTGTACCACTTCCGCTAAGGCACACAGGCCCGATGCCTAACGATTCAACCTTCGCTTTAAGTTCAGCCAGCTCTTTCAACAAGCTGAAACAAGTTGTCTGCAGCATATTTGCGCACATTTTCGAGGCTAAATCAATCCTGTTTTTTTCGATATATCCGTTTATCTGTTTTCTCAGCCTTTGATACAAGGCCGGGTCAGGCCGGTAATTGGCGTAAACTCTTTCTGTAGAAACAGTTACGTCTGCAAGTATTAAAAGAGCCAGAAAGTTAAAATTTTGGAATAGTTTCTTGATTTTTTCGCCCTTGCCGCTGCATAGTGCCAGCGGCCCATGCAAAAAAAACGCGACATCGCTGCCCAACTGCGCCGCCAGGTCCGCAAGCCGACTGAGGGGCAATTCCAAGCCCAGGTATTTGTTCAGCCCGATAAGAGTGGCCGCCGCATCACTGCTGGCTGAGCCAAGCCCTGTGCCGGCAGGGATATTCTTTGTCAGCGCAATCTTGATGTTGGCTCGCCGGCCGCAACTTTTCATCAGCAGTTCCGCTGCCCGATAGACCAGGTTTTCCGCTCCCGCCGGCGACCATTGTGGACCTTCGCAGATAAGTTCCAGGCCCGCCTTCGGCTTTGGCTCGATGAGGATTTCATCGTACCAGGTGACCTTAGCCATTATGGTTTCGATTTCGTGAAAACCGTCAGGGCGTTTGCCCGCAATCAGCAGCGAAAAATTTATTTTAGCCGGTGCCCGCACCAATAGGCCGTTGCCAACAGACTCGAATTGCTCTGCGCAAGTTGTTTGCAGTCCGGTGTTCATTGTTCGTCGTTCGGTGTTCGAGTGGAATACCGCTTTACTCGTTGACATTATAGCAGGTCGGCCTTATGCTGAACACGAAAATTAACAGCCAGATATGGCGTATCTATCTCGCATAAATTCGAAAAGGGGGTATTCACTTGACTCAAGTAAGCACAAGATGTAGTGTACGGGGTCATGGAAGATTATCCCCGGACGCTTACAGAATTCGAGGCACGTTTTTCGACAGAAG
>Ga0315279_10001415_pt1 | contig 40158 bp, 40 predicted proteins | sample YL17G06_20_MG_FD_203694 | JGI IMG/M metagenome (GOLD analysis project Ga0315279, IMG submission 203694) | Sediment microbial communities from Yellowstone Lake, YNP, Wyoming, USA - YL17G06_20 | ecosystem: Environmental > Aquatic > Freshwater > Lake > Sediment | place: USA: Wyoming | collected...
ACATCGTGTAAAATGACGAAAAATAGGTTCAAAAAGTGCCTTGCAGTGATAATTTTCTGCACCGAAAAATTACACGATGTGCTGGCAGCGGATACCTAGGTAGTCCGAAAGTGCCTGACTAACGTCGTTCTTGTACTGATCGTAGGAATAGCTGGCCGGCGTAACTATCCCGAAATCCTTAGCCTCCATACCATCAGGAAGTTCGAAGAAGAAGGTGGCTCGCGAGCGGATAGCGATGTCGACGTCGCTCTCGGTTCGGATATTGGTCCGGTTTCTGTATGACCCTTGCGGAAAAACCGTAACGTCGCGCTCTTGAAGGATCTCGCTCGCCTCTACGGCTTTGCGGATGGCGCGCTCAGCGTTGTCACATTTGTCCTGTTCTGTCTTCCCAGGCGGTTGCGCCCAATAGGAGAAGGATGATTCCCAATCGCGTGCCATGTTGGACTCCACCGTGTCTGTGCCCGCTAACGGGGCGGCGGATAAGCCGCGAGCAAGCCGACCTAATGCCCGGAGTCGGCGTCAGCCGCGCGCGGCCACAGGCAAGGCACGCCAACCCACGAACGGCGATACAACAGCCAAGTACTACTGTTCGCGGCGCGTGTAGCGGTCGGCCGCAACCAGTGTTAGGCCGCCTTTCCCGTAATTTTACTTCTTGTTGCACTTTGGAGCCACATCCCATTTTAGGGCATATTCCCAAATCAATTTTCTTTCAACGTAGCGAATGAATAGCGGGCGAAGTTGAGGGCTCAATTCGTTGACAGGGAACGCGGCCACATAGAGATTGTCACCGTTATCATTCAATATTTCTCGATAGGTCTCACCGCCGCTATGGATGCCCTTTATCCCTTGAAATGCAGCATGATGAAAGTTGTCCCACCTTTTTTTGAGTGTCCGGTCGCACGTTTCGCCGATATAGATAATGTCCTGCACTTGCGGGTCTGCGTTTCCAATAGGTGGCTTTTTGAACTGCGCGAGGATGTAAATACCAGGTGTATCAATATTGTCTATAGCAGTTCTATCAGCCCATCGTGTCCAGCCTGAAAAGACAATCTTTGGGAGTTTCATGGTTTTCTCCTGCATAGTTCATTGACCACTGCAATTGTGCTGCTGCGGGCATCGCGGTAGGACAGCCAGTTGCCCGACTGCCCCCGCACAGGCTATTGAAAAGTCGGATGACGGGAAACTGTCACGTCCGGTTCGGGACTGGCAGGGCGGTGGGCGGCTGCCGCCCTGACCAGAACTTAGGCCGCGTTCACAGACAAATTAGGCAGGGTGACGCGTAATGAAATCTCTCACAGATTGTAGTAGTTCAACTTGTTGTTGGGTGTACTCATTGTAGTGTCCGTGCGCTGCCTTAGTACATAAATCATACCAGGCCGTAACATTCTTTTGGTCACCTTTTGAATATACACTTGCAGCCGCTAAATCCGTATTCATCGTTTCTGCTATCTTAGGTTTGACATCACCTTTAGAGTCTATGAAATCTACTGGTATGCTATTCTTGACACAGAGGTTGCTAAGATGTTCTTCAAGAACTCCACCGATAATGACGGCGGCAGGGTCTTTGTATCCTTCTCTCTGTAGATGCTCAGCCATTTCAAGAAAGTCGGAAAAGAGGTCAGCATGTATCAGTTCTTCCGCGCTGACTAAATAACCTGAAGCCACCGACTGACGCAATGCTTTCAAAGCTCCGCCTACATGCGGTATTGCTGAAGTGATGTAATAGGGAGAAAGATTTTTGACAGCGTCTTCGAGTTGAGTTGCGTATTGACTATTCACGCCTGCGATACGCTGAATTGCGTCCATCCCTGCTGTCACGAAGCCGCGGGCGTCATCGTTGCCAATATCCGCAAAATTATCTGGGTATTGGGTGCGCTTTCTCAAATCCTCATATGTCGCAACCAATCCATCAATTTGCTGCAAAAAAAAACGGCAGCGAAGTCTTTCATTGACTCTCCCATCTGTATTGTAGAACTGTGAAGCGAGATACCCACATGGGTGGTTCACGCGGCCTAACGGGGCGGCGGATATGCCGCAGGTTCTCCGCCTAATGCCAGGAGTTGGCGTCAGCCGACGCATCCCCCTTGCGCCGGCAGGATTGGCCCGGGGATACCAATCCTGTCATTTCCAATCGTATTTACTATAGGCCGAATCGCATGTAAAGTCAATGGCCTGGACAGGAGCGATGCGTGAAATCGAAAGACGCCTGGCGATGAGCCAGGCGTCTTGTGTTATCCGCGTGTAGCGTGTCAGCGGTTGGCGCATTGAGGGCGGGATGATTCATCCCGCCCTTTTTTATTTGGGGATTGGGGGGTGTCCGGTAGGGCGTCAGAGCACCAAATAGGGGAGTAGAGGTGCTGAAAAAGTGAAGGCCGGCCTAATAAGCCTGCCTTTACCCACCCAGCCCCCCACCCCTTCCCCTCCCTGCGGATAGGGGGGAGCCAGGCGGCACATGGCATGGTAATGGCCGCGCAGCTATGGGCCTCACTGCGACTTGAGGCAGCCCGAGTGGATAGTCAACCACTAGCCGGCGGATGAGCCTTGCCTTGCTTAGATTTGCGCCATTGAGGTTCCTGCTGCTCAAGTCTGTCTCAGCGAGATCAGGCACTATGCTTGGGTTCTCTCGTCTCCACTGATTCCACGCCTCCACCCCCTGCTTGAGAATGGCTAAGTGTTCCTCGTTTGCCATGTGGCCCCCTTGTGCTGTCGCTGCTTGTTGGCTTGCGTCTCGCTGATATTATACGCCAGAGTCGGGGCAAACAAAAAGCCGTGAGAGCTACTCACGGCCGATGATTGTGCGCGGAGTGCGTCGGATGGGGCGAGGGGGTAGGCGCACCCTTTGCTGATAAAGACCTCTATGGCAGTTGGATTGTAAGCCAATGGTACTGCGATTGTCTTGTGCCACCAGCATTCTCGTTGACATACCAATAGGTCGGTGCCCAGGGTTTAAGTGTGCATCCCATGTCCCGGAGCACATAGGTCGTCGAGTATCCGACATTCACTGGCCAACAATCGCCGATGCGAATTGAGTAGTAACCATTCGGAACGCTCGGATGTATCCAGCTAAAGGTAATCGGCAAGGTAGCCGTAATGCTATCAGTGGGAGTCAGTACCGTGATGTCGCTCAATTCAGCATGTATATCCGTGTAAACCTGACTGGCTTGACATCGGGGATACAATGCAGAACCCCATCCTATTGCGTATTCCTGGCTGGGTGCCGGTAGTAAGTATCCAAAGTAAACTGCATACCTGTACCCGCTGTCACACGAAGACAGTATTGGCACATTGCTAAAGCAGAATGTGCCATCCTGATTAGTTGTAGTCGTATAGATGGTGGTTTTGTCTCGTGGCGTAGCCTGTGACAGCCCTAATACGACTGTTGTAGGGGCGTTGTTTAGGGTTGCATAACCGCTGAAGTCACAAGGGTATTGTCGCATCATTATCGGCAAAAACTCGGTGTAAGTATAGGTTGTTGCTGAAACTTCTTGTGGGCTATCGAAATGGTATGTGGCTGCTTTGGTAATGCCGCCAAGCAGTGTCAGCAATATCAGGCTCATGGATGAGCCGACAAGAATTATCAGTCCAATCTGACCGTATGCTTTGGCGGTTGAAACCATAGCGAGCCTGTGGCTTGTGCGCCTTCTATGAGGTCACTTTTGTCAAGCCCCAGATAGAGAGATGTGTTGCCCTAACCGACGGTTCAAGAACGGCGGGGGCGGGCGACTGCCTCGCCGACCATGACTTAGGCGGCCTCTTCCTTACACTCTGCGAATCCCAATTGCTGATTGATTTCGCTCGCAATTGCAGATTTCACTCTGGTTCGGAGCCTATTTGAAGCCGCTGCAAGGATAATCAGCTCGCGTAGACTCGCAAATACTCACTCATCGCTATTCTATCAACGTCTATATCAAATTCTTTTGACTCGGCGATTGGAACCCACCGTAAAGACTCGGCTTCATTATTCTCGATGTTCCCTTCCCACACTTCAATGGCGAAATAGTGGATTCTCTGAAACTCCTGCGCCCTATGAAGTAGGGTACAGATGTATTCGATACTGCATGGAACAATGCCTAACTCCTCATGTGATTCGCGATAGAGAGCTTGTTCGGGGCTCTCTCCATTCTCAAGGTGACCTCCTGGAAGTGCAATTGCCCCAGGGTCAATTTGCTTTGTAAGCCTTCTCTTTTCTGCTAGAACTTGGTCGCCCTTGATGAGTATAAAAGCGACACAATCCCGTGGTGTCATGTGATGTTTCATATCTTGCTGGTGCACTTGGGCCGCCATCGCGGCAGGATAGCCACGCGAAGCGGCCCGACTGCCCCCGCACAGACTATTGAAAAGTCGGGTGACGCGAAAGTGTCACGTTGGGTTCGGGACTGGCAGGGCGGCGGGCGCCCGCCGCCCTGACCATAACTTGGGCGCCGTCTCCGATGACGAAGACGGCTTTCTTACGCAATACCGCAAAACCCACTCGACAGGAAGAGTGGTAGTCTAGCCGCGCTGGGTGCCTGGGCACACGGGCAACATGGCTACCCATTACCCCTGTGGTGGCAAAGCAAGTTTTGCGCTATTGCTTTCTTACTGGGTGACCGAAATAATCTACCTGCTTCAGCCGCCCAGACTGAATGGCCAAGGTTGCGGGATCGCCAAGAGCATCAGGGCAGACCCCATCAGCGCAATATTCTTCATGAAGTTTATCATCTCGTCCGTCTTTGCCATCTGGTCTTGCACTTTCCAGAAGGGAAACATCATGAACGTGACGGGCAAGTAGAACAATACCAAAGCCACTATGCCGATGGTGGGCTGGAAGCCCGTAATAATGGTCAAGCCACCAATCAGCAGTAGTGCACCAGACCCGAGAACTGCCAGTTTGGGCGCGGGCACCCCTTTCGATTGGGCGTAACCACTCATGGTGTTCAACTGAAAAAAGTGTCCGCTGGCACTGAATAGGTAGAAGATACCCACAATGATTCGTCCAATTAGAAATGCGATTTCCATTTTTGCTTCTCCTTTCTGTTCTGTTGTGATGTGTGACTGAAATTCGGTTCTATGAAACGGGCCGCCCAACTAGTTTTTAGGCGGATTCGGTGTACCGAATATCCATAAATACTCTTATCAAGAACTGTTTCCGCGCACAACCCTGCCACAGGGTTGCATGAGAAAGCCATCAGGCCAGTTACTTGCTCTGCATCATCTGCTGGGCCAGGCCCCCCGATCTGCCGCAGCAGTCGGAGTGAGAGTCAAATCAAAAACTTCACTCCACTCGGACGTCGCGGCCATCAATTGGATGGCATCAGACGTTGCCAGAGGGCTTAGTCGGCCCTTTGGCAACGTCCGGCGGCAAGGTCTGACAGACCGTTTCGAGATAGGCGAACAGGCTGGCCAGGTCGGTGAACCCATGGCGCTCGCCCGTGTCGGTTGATTCGAGCGAGGCGCGCCAGATCAGTTGACTTGCTTCGTCGGATTCCCACAAGCGAAGTAAGTAAGATTCGTAGCGTCGCGCTGCCATGCTCGCCTCCTTGTCCCCACTCTTGACAACCAGGATAGCAAATCACCGTGACATTACCGTGACATGTGACGAGGAAGATCAGGCAATTTTCAAAACTGCACTTGTCTTGAACGGTCAATCTTTGTACAATTAGATACATGCCACGGCTTGCCATTTCCCTTTTCGGCCCATTCCATGTGACGCTGGATGGAACACCTGTGACCGAGTTCAAGACGAACAAGGTGCAGGCGCTCTTGGCCTATCTCGCCGTGGAGGCCGATCGCGCACACGAGCGGGAAAGCCTGGCCGGACTGCTCTGGCCCGAGCAGCCGGAAGAAGCCGCGCGGGTCAACTTGCGCGCATCCTTGCACCGTCTGCGCCAGGCGATCCACGCCGCAGATGAATCCTCTTGTCTGCTCCTCACGCGTGAGGCCGTTCAATTCAACCTGGAGTGCGATCACGCGCTCGACGTGCGGACCTTTCTCGCGCTGCTCCAGGCGTGCGATGGGCATCAACATGACCACATCGAGACTTGCCCGCTGTGTCATGCGCGATTAAAGCAGGCCGCCGCGCTCTACCGGGGTGATTTCCTGGCAGATTTGACTTTGAGTGACAGCGTCGCGTTTGACGAGTGGGTGGTGGTCAAACGGGAGATGCTGCGCCGCAAGGCGCTCGATGCGCTGACCGACCTGGCGGCTTTTCACGAATGGCGCGGTGAGTATGCATCTGCGCAACGCTATGCCCTGCGCCAGATTGAAATTGAACCCTGGCGTGAACTCGCGTATCGCCAGTTGATGCGCGCATTGGCGCTGAATGGACAACGCACTGAAGCACTGGCGCACTATGACCAATGTCGTGCTGTGCTGGCAAAGGAACTGGGAGTCGAGCCGGAGGCCGAGACGGTGGCGCTGGTGGTGCAAATTCGCACGGGACAACTCACGCCCGCGCACGAACCGCCACCCGGCAACTTGCCCGTGCCATTGACCCGTTTCATCGGTCGCGAGCAGGAAATGGCGGAAGTGAAACAATTGCTCGCCACGACTCATCTCCTGACGCTGACCGGCCCGGGCGGCGTGGGCAAGACGCGGCTCGCGCTGCAAGTGGCCGCCGAGGTCGGCGGCGATTATGCCGATGGCGTCTGGCTTGTCGAACTGGCCGCGTTGGCTCAACCCGCGCAGGCGCCGCAAGCCGTTGCCACGGCGCTCAACATGTGCGAAGAATCGCAGCGTCCATTGCTGGATACGCTGAGTGATTGTCTCCGCGACAAACAATTGCTGTTGGTGTTGGACAACTGTGAGCATCTGGTCCAAGCCTGCGCCGAGTTGGCCGAGCGGCTTTTGCGCGTCGCGCCCAGGTTGCGCATCATCGCGACCAGTCGCGAATCGCTGCGCGTCACGGGCGAGCGCGTGTACCTGGTGCCGTCGCTCCGCGTGCCAGATGCCTCGGCCGCCCATCGAATGACGCTGGCTGAGCTCACTCAATACGAATCGGTGCGACTGTTTATGGACCGCGCCGCATCCGTCCAATCGAACCTGGCCGTCACCAGCGCAAACGCCGAGGCGTTGGCGCAGATTTGTTATCACCTGGATGGCATTCCACTCGCTATCGAGCTGGCGGCGGCGCGCGTGAATGTTTTGCCGATCGAACAGATTGCAGCAAGGCTGGACGATCGCTTTCGACTGCTCACGGGCGGCAGCCGGACGGCTTTGCCCCGTCAACAAACCTTGCTCGCATTGATTGACTGGAGCTATGATTGGCTCTCGCCGGCGGAACAGGCTTTGTTCAATCGTCTGTCCGTGTTTCGAGGCGGCTGCGCCCTGGAGGCCATGGGAACGGTATGCGCCTGCAAGCAGGTCCAACACGCCGAGATATTAAAAGTGCTGTCGCAGTTGGTCGAGAAATCGCTGATACGCATGGACGAACGATCCGGCGAGCCGAGATACCTCATGTTGGAGACGATGCGGCAATATGGGCAAGACAAGCTCGAAGCATCGGGCGAAGCCGAGAACACGCGCCGATTGCACGGCGAGTATTTTATGCGGTGGGCCGAAGAGGCCGAAGCGCAATTATCGGGCGCGGCACAACAGGAATGGCTGGCGCGTCTGGAATTGGAATACGACAATTTGCGCATGGCGCTAGAGTGGTCATTGAATCACGAGCCTGGCATTGGATTGCGACTGGCAGGAGCGTTGGGACTGTTCTGGGATGTGCGCGGTTACTTTACCGAGGGACTGGAGACACTCGAGTGCGCGTTGACCGGAGGCGGCGACGAGTGGAAGACCTGGCGGGCCAAAGCTTTGCACTGGGCCGGCAAGTTGGCGGCACGCCAGGGAAATTACGAACGCGCGCAAGAATTGGAAACTCGGAGCCTGGAGCTAAATCGCGAACTGGGACATCAGGCTGGCATTGCCCATTCACTCGACGGCCTGGGACAATTGGCCTGGTTTCAGAGCGACTATGCTACGGCATGGCGATACTACTGGGCAAGTCTGTCTGTCCAAAGGGAGCGCGCCGACCAGCGTGGCATCGCCACGGCGCTCAACAGCCTGGGACAATTGGCGCGCGCGCAGGATGACTATGCAGCCGCGCGGCGCTTGTATCAAGAGAGTCTATCCATCAGCCAAGAGATCGCCGACAAGCGCGGAATGGCATTCTCACTCAACGGCTTGGGCGTCATCGCGTGGACCAAAGGTGACTATGCAACGGCGCAGCACTTGCTGGAAGAGGCCCTATCGCTTCAGCGGCAGGTGGGAGATCGGCAAGGCCTCGCTCACTCACTCAACAATCTGGGAAAGGTCGCATGGGCACAGGGCGACTATGAGGCGGCTCAACGCTTGTATGAAGAGAGCCTGGTGATCGAGCGAGAACTGGGAGACAAGCAGGGCAGCGCCTATTCACTGCATTACATGGCGAGTCTGGCACGGGTGCGGGGCGATTATGCTATAGCGCGCGCGCTGGATGAAGAGAGCCTGGCTGTCCGGCGGGGAATCGGCAACCTGTGGGGCATCGCCGAGTCGCTCATCAACCTGGGCAAGACGGCGTTAGCGCAGCGCGACTATGCTGTGGCGCGAGACCACTACGCCGCTGGCTTGAATATCGAGCAAGAAATCGTGGACAAGCAGGGCATAGCCGATTGCCTGGAGGGATTCGCCAGGATTGCGTCTGGGCAAAGCAACGCCGAAAGGGCCGCTCGTCTTTATGCGGCGGCGCAGGTTTTGCGGCAGAGGGTTGGCGTTTCACCCGTGAGCGTCGAGCGAGCCGAGTACGATCTCGATGTGGCCGCCGCGCGCGCGCGACTCGGCGCGGCTTTCGATGCGACCTGGGAGACAGGGTACACGATGACGCCGGAGCAGGCCATCGCGTACGCACTCGGTCCCGAGACCTGACACACGGATTTTCCAGTGCGGCACCTCTGAGCCGGACGCGCGTGACGCGCTGACGCGCACCAACCTGCGCGTCGAGGCGGACAAGCTCATCATCACCGACCAACCCACGCGAACCGTGCGTGGATGAGTGCTCGTCCAAGCGCCGCCGTTCATCAATTTCCGCTACGGCGACCGATTGAAGGTCGAAGACAAACCATTCGCCTGCGCGGCTTGCTTAGAAAACAGACTCAGCGCCGGGACGGCATGCATCCCGCAGCCGGCTGCCATGAGCACGGCGATCAACGGGACGACGGGCACGCGGAACCGCAGCGAACTGATCGGCCCCGGCAGAAACACCGTGTACAGAATCGTCGCCAACAGCCCGAACAGCGCCGCCGGCTGATGGCGCAACTGCCACGCGCCGCGCAGAGCCAGCAGTCCTCCGAACGCATACGCTATACCCCAGCCGAACCAGATCACTCGCGCCACAGGCGATAGCCTCTTCCACGGATTGACGATAGCCTCTGCAATGGCCGCACCCCAATCGCCGTACCAGGCGAATTCGATCGCGTTGGCATACCCTCCGCCCGGCACGCCGATGCTGCTCCACTCGCCTAAGCCCAGGTGATGATACCAATGGGAAAAATTTTCCGGCGCCCAACCGCGCAGGAATCCCAGCCAATGCACGTGCCACACAATATCCAGGTGCGGGCGGATAGCGGCCCACGCCGTCTCCATCACCTGGCGTTCGTGCTGCTCGAACTCGGCGGGAGGAATATCGCACCACAGGGCGGGCGTCCAGCCGTGACGTGCCGCGGTCTGCGTCACCAACTCGTTGTAGATGGCTTCGACCGGCGGCGACCAGGGGATGGCAGGCACGCCGCGCACCCAAGCCAATGTGACCGGAGCCGTCACGCGGATCAGGCCGCCCTGAAAACTGTTCGCCAGGTACCAGCGTCCAAAGATGGCATGGTTGCGCGCCAACCACGGAAATAGCAACATGACGTTGGCGATCAACACGCAAGCGGCCAACATTAGCGCGCGCCGTGATGTTCTTTGCCACAACGCAAACAGCGTGGCAGCGGCCCAGATTGCGCCCAAGGCCAGCGCGTTGGGTTTGACCAACGCACATAGCGCGCACAGCGCGCCGCACAACAATGCCGTTCGAGGGCGCGCCGCGTTCTGATGCGGCGCAATAAACTCCATCCAGATCCAAACGGTCAGCGCGATCAGAAAGGCCAGCAGTGTCTCGGTCATCAACGTGCCGGCGAACTGTACTTGTCCGAGCGACAGCGCGTACACCGTCGCCGCGATCAATCCCGTGCGGCGGCCCGCCAATCGCATGGCAATCGCGCCGACCCATAGCGTCGTCACGCTATCAAGGATGGCTTGCACCAGAGCGACGACGACCGGACGCTCACCTGCCAGCGTGTACACCGCCGCTACGAAGACAGGGTAGAGCGGTGTGCGAATGTTGGTGGGGTAATAGGGTGGCGCTTCGCACAGCGATAAGCCATGACCTGCGCGCAAATTGCGGGCGAGTTGGTCATAGCCAAGCGCGTCAATGGATTCGGTGATTGCGCCAGGCGGCAGCGAGGCGACATAGACCAGCCGCACACCCAGTGCCAGCAGGCCGATTGCCAGGTACAGGACGGCGCCGCGCTTGCTCACACTATCCGGGGAGCACGAAAGGGGATGTTTTAGCGCGCATCGGCAACCACATCGCAAAGGTGCTGCCTTTGCCCGGTTGGCTCTTGAGCGTGATGCGCCCGCCGTGCGCCGTGACGATCCGCGCCGTAATCGTCAGCCCCACACCCAGGCCGCCGTATCGCCGCTGGTCGCTCATGTCCACCTGGGTAAAGGACTCAAAGATCGCCTGTTGTTGATCCGCCGGGATGCCGATACCCGAATCTATGACGGCGATCACGGCAAAGGGAGAGGAGGCTGCTTCCGTCCACGGGGCGCGCGTCGGCCCGTGGACGCCGACCATGATGCGCCCACCGGGATGCGTGAACTTGAGCGCGTTTTCCAGCAACTGGCCGAGCGCGTTTTGCAGCCGAGGTTCGTCGGCGATGAGCGTAATGTCGCAGTCGGGGACAGCCAGGCCCAAGTCAAGCCGCTTGGCTTCGATGCGTGGACGCAACAACTCGGCGGTGGATCGCACCAGCGCAGGCAAGTGACACTCGCCAAGGTTCAGCTTGAATTCGTTGCGCTCCATCAGGCTAAAATCGAGCAGGTTGTCAATCAAGCGCTGCAACCGCTGGCTTTGTGAGACCATCTCCCTCAGGTACACCTCCGCGCCCGATAGTGAGCGCCGGCTGATCTGCTCTTTGAGCAGGTCGGCGGTGAGCAAGATCTGCGTGAGCGGTGTGCGGAGTTCGTGGGAGGTGACGGACACAAACTGTGCCTTCATCTGATGGAGGCTCTTGAGTTGGTCGTAGGCCTGGTGCAATTGCTCGGTGCGTTGGGCCACGCGATTGGCCAGGTTGGCGTTGAGCACGCGCAGCTCTTCCATCAGGCGGCGATTCTCCAGCGTCAGGCGGCGCTGTGTCAGCGCATTTTCGACAAGGTGGCCCAGTTCGTCGAGGTTTTCCACCGGCTTGAGCAAATAGTCGTACGCGCCCTTGCGCAGTGCGCCGATGGCCGATTCGGCGGTGGGATGGCCGGTGAGAATGACGACTTTGATGTCCAGGTCGTGGGCTTTGGCAGCTTGCAACACGCCCAGGCCGTCCAGCCGTGGCATCTGAAAGTCGGTGATGACCAGATCAAAGGATTGCGCGCCAATGAGCGCGACAGCTTTTTCGCCGTCGGAGGCGGTCTGTACGCGGTAGCCCAGACCCCGCAAGTAATCCGCGATCAAGTTGCGGATCTCGCCGCTGTCGTCGGCTATAAGGATGCTTTCGCCGGACATGGTTCCCTTCTGGCGCGTGTATTGGAACATGATTATAACACATTCAGCATGGAAACAAGGCGACCCGTTGACCGACACCGGCACTGCGCGCACGCCCTACCTGGTGCAAATCGCGGGGGGCGTGTTGCCCTGTAACCGATTGACCGACCACTGATTGACTGATTGCAACTCCTGTGGTAGAATCGCCGCCGTAGCTTATTCAGCCAATAGAAACTAGAAGGAGCGCGTGACGTGGCGCTGTCGAAAACAGAGAAAGACACCATCATAAGCGAGTACCATCTTCACACAGGGGATACCGGTTCGCCCGAGGTTCAGATCGCCATTTTGACGACCCGGATTAACCAGCTTACCGAGCATCTCAAGGCCCACAAGCACGACGAGCACAGCCGGCGCGGGTTGCTCAAACTCGTCGGCCAGCGCCGACGGCATTTAGCGTACCTGAGCCGCAAGGCTCCCGATCGCTACAAGGGTATCCTATCACGCTTGGGGTTGCGCAAGTAGCGCATGGCGGATAGCCGATAGCAGATGGCTGGCAACGAACGCAAGTGAATTCTAGCCTATGGCTGCAAGTGAGAGCCCATAGGCTTTTGTTATTTCTGGCTGTTGGCTGGCCGCCTTCGGCCATTCGCTATCAGCCATCAGCCAAGCCAGCGCAGAGAGCACAGGAATTGGAAAGTGTCCCGCAGGACGGTTAGGCCGTAGGCTGGCATCCCTATGCCAGCCACTAGACCGCTCTTCTGCGAGTCAGTTTCCAGTCCCTGACCTCCGCGCCGGACAAATCATTACTGCCGGGGTAGGTGGGCATACCTGCCGTCCGGCCTGGAGGTCATACAATGCCACAGAGTCAAACTTTTAAAACCACCGTCGGCTCCGAGGAGATTACGTTCGAAACCGGCAAGCTGGCCGGTCAAGCCGGCGGCGCTGTCACCGTGAGAGGGGGCGACACACTCTTGCTATGCACGGCAACCATGGCCCGCGAGCCTAGAACAGGCATAGACTTTTTCCCGCTGAGCGTGGACTATGAAGAGCGACTGTACGCGGCGGGCAAAATCCCCGGCTCGTACTTTCGCCGCGAAGGCCGTCCCACCGACGGCGCTATCCTCGTCTGCCGCCTGATTGATCGCCCGCTCCGCCCCCTGTTCCCCAAGGACCTGCGCAACGACGTGCAAGTCATCATCACCAGCCTTTCGAGCGACCTGGAACACCAGATTGACATCCTGGGCATCATCGGCGCTTCGGCGGCGATGACGATCAGCAACGTTCCGTTCGGCGGACCGGTCGGCGCGGTGCGCGTCGGCTACATCGGCGAGCAGCTCGTCGTCAACCCGACGGCTTCGCAGATGGCCGAAAGCACGCTCGACTTGCGCCTGGCCGGCACGGCGGATGCGATCCTCATGGTCGAGTGCGGGGCGAACGAGCTGCCCGAGCATCTGATGGTGGAGGCGCTGCGCTTTGGGCACGAGCAAATGCAGCCGATCATTGCGATCCAGAACCAAATGCGCGCGGCATTGGGCAAGCCCAAGTCGGCCTACCAATCGTTCGCCGTGGACGAAAAAGTTGTGACAGCCGTCCGGGGCAAGCTCAACGGGCGCATCGCGGCGATCTTCAATTCGACGTTCGACAAGGACGCGCGCAACGATGCGCTGGACGAGCTGGAAGAAGAAGTCGTCGCCGAGCTGACTGAAGAGGCCAGCGGCGAAACGGTGCAAGCGCCCGGCGTGCCGCTTGACCCGGCGCAGATCAAAGAAGTCTTTCACGACGAGCTCAAGGCCCAAGTGCGTGGGCGCATCCTCAACGACGGTGTGCGTCCCGATGGGCGCAAGCTCACACAAATCCGCCCGCTTTCCGCCGAGACGGGGCTTGCGCCTCGCGCGCATGGCTCCGGCCTGTTCACGCGCGGTGAGACGCAGGTGCTCACCATCGCCACGCTCGGCACTCCGCGCGACCAGCAAGAGATCGAAGACCTGGTTTCCGCAGACTCTAAACGCTACATGCACCACTATAACTTTCCACCCTACTCGACCGGCGAAGCACGCGTGCTGCGCGGCAAGAGCCGCCGCGAAGTGGGCCACGGCGCGCTGGCCGAACGTGCGCTCATGGCGGTTATCCCGCCGGAGAACGAGTTCCCGTACACGATCCGCCTGGTGAGTGAAGTGCTCTCGTCCAACGGCAGCACCTCGATGGCGTCGGTGTGCGGCAGCACGCTGGCGTTGCTCGACGCGGGCGTGCCGATCAAGTCGCCGGTGGGCGGCATTGCGATGGGTCTCATTGCCGACGGCGACCGTTACGCAGTGCTCACCGACATCCAGGGCATGGAAGATCACCTGGGCGACATGGATTTCAAGGTGGCGGGCACCGAGCAGGGCATCACCGCGCTGCAAATGGACATCAAGGTCAAGGGCTTGCGTTACGAGATTTTGGAGCAGGCGCTCGCCCAGGCGCGCGAAGCGAGGATGCAAATTCTCCAGGTCATCCGCGAATGTATGCCCGCGCCGCGACCGGAGCTTTCGCCCTATGCACCGCGCATCACGACGATCCACATCCCGGTGGACAAGATCGGCGCAGTGATCGGGCCAGGCGGCAAGGTCATCCGTGGCATCCAGGAAGAGACCGGCGTCAAGATTGACATCGAAGAAGACGGCACGGTCTACATCGCGGCGACGGATGGCGCGGCGGCCGAGTTGGCGCGCAGTCGCGTCGAGGCGCTCACCGAGACGCCCGAGATCGGGCGCGTCTACACCGGCAAGGTTGTGCGCGTCGCCGACTTTGGCGCGTTCGTGGAAATCATGCCCGGCGTGGACGGGATGGTGCACATCTCGCAACTGGCTGATTACCGCGTGAACAAGGTCGAGGACGTCGCCAAGCTGGGCGACGAGATCATGGTAATGATCACCGACATTGACCCGCAAGGCAAAATTCGGTTGAGCCGCCAAGCGGTGCTGCAAGGCTGGACGCCGGAAGAAGCGCGCGAGCACGATTCGCCGCGCAGCAGCGGACGCCCCAGCGGCGGTGGCGACCGTGGCGGAGACCGTCGCGGAGGCGGCGGTCGGCCCGGCGGTGATCGCCGTGGCGGCGGAGGAGATCGTCGCGGAGGCAGCGGCGACCGCAGGCCGAGGCAGTAAAACCTCAAACCCTTCGCAAGGGTTAGGTGTCGTGATTCCGCGTGCCGCATCACCGATGCGGCACGTTGCGTATAGAAGCCAACACGCATGGAAAACACCATTACCTTTTCCGATGTTCAATCCGCCGCCGAGCGTTTGCGCGGGCAGGCGTATCGCACACCCGTCGTCACCTCGCGCACGTTCGATGAAATCGCGGGGTGCCGCGTATTTTTCAAATGCGAAAACTTGCAGCGTGGCGGCGCGTTCAAGTTTCGCGGCGCGTACAACGCGCTCTCGCAGTTGACGCCGGGGCAGCGCCAGCGCGGCGTCGTCGCGTTTTCGTCGGGCAACCACGCGCAAGGGCTGGCGTTGGCAGCCAGGGTGCTGGGCATCCCCGCGACCGTCGTCATGCCGTCGGACGCGCCGCAAATCAAGGTCGAAGCGACGCGCGGCTATGGCGCAGACATTGTCCTCTACGAACGGCTGGCGGGCGACCGCGAAGCCATCGCGCGGCAGCTTGCCGACGAGCGCGGCTTGACCGTTATCCCGCCGTTCGACCATCCGCACATCATCGCCGGGCAGGGTACGGCGGCGATGGAGCTTTTCCAGGATGTGCCTGACCTCGACGTGCTCATCACGCCAGTGGGCGGCGGTGGGCTGATTTCGGGCTGCGCCACGGCGGCCAAGGCGATGCGGCCTGGTGTGCGCGTCATCGGCGTCGAAACCGAACCGGCCAACGATGCCTGGCAATCGCTGCGGACGGGCAAGCGTGTCACCATCGCCCCGCCCGATACCATCGCTGACGGCATCCGCACGACTTCGCTGGGCGTCATCACGTTCGAGATCATGCGCAAGCTCGTGGATGAGATCGTGCTCGTCACCGACGCGGACGTGATCGAGGCGATGCGGTTTATGCTGCTCCGCATGAAATTGCTGGCCGAGCCGACGGGCGCGGTTCCCATCGCAGCACTCATGGCACACAAGGTGGATGGCATCGCGGGCAAGCGCGTAGGCGTGATTGTCTCTGGCGGCAATGCTGATCCGGCGACGTTAGTGAGGATTTTGGATTTCTGATTTTGGATTTCGGTGTTAGAATTGGATTCGTCATTCGTCGTTCGATAAGGGAGCTTGAATGGACATACAACCAACGGAAACACCATCGCCGGTTGAACCGCGCAAGAATCAACTGTGGAAAGAAATTGTCGAGCTGGGTCAAAGTCTGATCCTGGGCGCGTTGCTGGCAATAGTGCTACAGATTTTCATCCAGCCCACTATCGTCTACGGCCGGAGCATGGAACCGAACTTGCACGAAAACGAGCGCGTGATTTTGGACAAAGTGTCGTACCGCATCGGCGAGCCTTCGCGCGGGGACATTGTCGTCTTTCCCGTCGAGGGCGAGCCGCTGCCGCTCATCAAGCGCGTGATCGGCCTGCCGGGGGAGACGGTGGAGGTGCGCGATGGGCGTGTGCTCGTGAACGGCGTCGCGTTGCGCGAGCCTTACGTCAGCGGACCGACGGCAGGAAACACGGCCCCGATGCGCATCTCGGCAGATGCAGTGTTTGTGATGGGCGATAATCGCGCGCCCGGCGGCAGCCTGGACTCGCGCCGCTTGGGGCCGATCTCGTTGAGCAAGCTCGTCGGTCGAGCGCGGCTGGCTTATTGGCCGCTGACGGATGTGGGGCTCCTGGTGAACCAGCGGGGCAAGTAGCTGAACGTGTTGCGCGTGTAGCGTGCGTACCGCGTGACGGACCACGCAGCACGGAAGGAGGTGATCGCAATGGCTGTGCAACCAGTCACGATGACGGCGATTCGGACCCGCAAAAAGAAGCAGACGCCCGAACAACTCTACGAGTCTCTCGACGAAGACGTCAAGGCCGAATTGATCAACGGAGAGGTGGTCACCATGTCGCCTGCATCAATACAGCACAATCGGCTCCAAAAGTTTTTGTCCCAGGTGTTGAATGAATTTGTTGAAGAGAACAAGTTGGGTGAGGTCTTTGTAGATCAGGCGGAGATGCGTCTGGGCGATCAACGCTATGTGCCGGACGTGTCTTTCGTCGCTAATGAGCATTTGGATCGCGTCAAACCTACTCGTATTGAAGGCCCAGCTGACCTGGTGGTGGAAATCACTTCGCCCGATACCGCCGGGCGCGACTGGGGCATCAAGATGCGAGATTACGAGCAAGCCGGCGTCCGAGAGTACTGGCTGGTCAACCCGTTGGTCGAGCAGATTCAAGTGTACGTCTTGGGCAGCGAGGGCAAGTACGTCGCGCTTGCGCCGGATGAAACGGGGGCGTATCGTTCCACGGTGTTGCCCGGTTTGCGTGTTTCACTCCGGTGGTTGTGGCCGGGCGCGGATCAAAAGCCGGACGTGCGCGCGGCGTTGCGCGCTTTGGGATTGAGATAGATGGACCTCGTTTTCCGTCCCGCCCGCGCAAAAGACAAGCCGCGCGTGCTGGAAATTACCGCGCACACGTGGGACGACGGCGATTACATCCCGGAGGTCTGGGACAACTGGCTGGCCGATCCACAAGGCGAGATCACCGTGGCCGTGGATGATGGCACGGTGGTGGCGCTATCCAAACTCACACAGGTGGTTGGCGACCAATGGTGGATCGAGGGCCTGCGAGTTGACCCGGAGCGGCGACTCAGAGGCATCGGCCAGGCGATGGTCGCGTATCAAGTCGCCCGTGCCAAACGACTTGGCGGTCGTGTCCTGCGTTACGCTACGGGTATCCGCAACGAAGGCTCGCACAGAATCGCGGAGCGCACAGGCTTTCACGTTCTGACGCGATTCGTCGAGCGCGTGGCCGACAAGCTGGATTCGCCTTTAAAAGCCCAGGTTTCAACGAAGGCTGATCTTGATGCCGCGTGGAGCCTCGCACGCGGTTCGGACTTGTTCAACGCAGCCAATGGCGTATACGTCTTCAGATGGAAAGCGTACCCGATGACACACGAACGATTGGCCGAACACCTGGACCAGGGCATTATCACGAGCGTGCGTGAAGCCAGCGGCCACCTCGCCGCGTGGTGCATCGTGGACAACGATCCGAACTGGGATGGGATAGAAGTCACATCGCTGTTCGGCACGCAAGACGGCATCGCGAAGCTTGCCTGCGCGATGCGCGCGCAGGCCTCATCACTGGGCAAAGCCATGGTCGAGGTGATGATGCCGCTCTACCCGCCCGCGCTGGAGGCGCTGGAGGCCGCCGGGTATCACATCGAAATGGATCCCCGGCATCCCGAAGAAGTGCGTGAGCATGGCGTTGACATTTTCGAGTTGTGGTTGAATCATGCTGCGTGAGAGCACGCTTTTGTGAAAGCAGATCGGGCCGGTGGGAGTGTCCCCATCGGCCCGATTGTTTATGTGACGGTACAGGTATGCGATGAACTCTCACCCTTCATCGCCAAACACAGAGGCGACAAGCTCCTGACAGGCCTTTTCTATTTCTTCCCGCGTGGTGGGACGCTGAAGCGACGAGGCTGCCTGCCATTCGGCCTCCAGTTCTTTTACGATGCTGTCCACCCCTTTACCGGATGGCATGTTGCTGACCTCAGCGGGGATGGCTATCCCAGCTCTTGTGAGGACCTCTTCGGCTGCAAAGATAGGGCTGCCTGTGAGCACCGCCAATGCCAGGGCATCGCTGGGCCTCGCATCTACTTCCTGTATCGTGTCGCCGCGGCGGAGCTTGACGACTCCGTAAAAAGTACCTTCCTTCAATGCCTCAACACGCACCTCGTCTATTTTGGCGTCGGCTGCTTCCAGGAGACTGACCATGAGGTTGAACGTCAAAGGCCGTGGTGTGGAAACTCCACGCAAGCCCACAGCGAGTGCTATGCCCTCCCACGGTCCGACCCAAATCGTCAGAGCTCGGCGGCCAGCCTCATCGAGCAGCACGATGATATAGTGCACGCGTGGATGACCCGGCTGCTCGCCTGCCTGCTCTCGCTTGACCACATCGGCAATCGTGACCTTGACCATTGCTTGCCTCCTTGCTTCGATTGGAACGGCTCGCTCCATTTCAGCGTACAGCGCCCCTAACTGCTCTGCCAGTCGCTTTCTGGCCTTATGAAGGCGTCCCTTCACCGCAGTGACCGAAACTCCCAAAATGGCCGCGATCTCTTGCAGGCTCAACTGTTCATAGTAAAACAAGAGTGTTGCTGCCCGGCTCTTGGGTGGAAGGGTCTTGACCACTTCGAGAACCCTGCGATGTAGTTCTCGTTCCTCCGCCGCCTCCTGAGGGTCCGGCGCAGTGATAGAGAAAGGGACGGCGTTGAACTGCAGACCTCCCGCCAGGGCTTCCCAAGAGAAAAAGACGGTCTTTTGATCTCGGAGGTAGCTCCGGCAGACATTCAGCACGATGCCATAAAGCCAGCTCCGAAAGGCACCATCCTCTCGCAGACGGTCGAGTGAAAGATAGGCGCGAAGCAAAGCCTCCTGCGCCATCTCTCGAGCGATGTCGTCATGGGTGACCATGCCCAGCGCGACGTGATGAGCCATCTGCTGGTAGCGCTCGACAAGGCGTCCAAAAGCATCTTTATCGCCCAGGCGCGCTAACGCGACAAGTTCTGCATCTGTCGGCTCGTCCACGGTGTCCTTTGTTCGCCGAATCGTATAATATAGTGGGCAAAACTAGGGAAAAGGTTACCTTCGATCCGAGCCAATGTCAAACTATCGTTCGGGCACGGACCAGTCTGTGCCAGGTTCTACTCGCCTTGCGTGCCTTGCGCACTCAAAACACATCGGGCCGGTGGGAGTGTTCCCATCGGCCCGGTTGCTTATGAGGCAGTTGCCGGTTTCCGATGTGTGGCGAGGTTGACCAGGTGGCTGCCGACTGCTCCGTAGGAATAACCCATGACCTGGGCAACGCAGACCAGGCTGCTTTCGGGGCCGATGTCGGCGTTGGGGTTGACGTCCAACACGTAAAAGACACCCTCGCGCAGGCGGATGTCTAGCCGGGCATAGTCGCGGCAGCCCACAGCCTGATAAGCTGCCAGCGCGGTTTTTTCCAGTTGCTCGTATTCATCCTTGTTCAGCGGCGCAGGAAAACGCGACTTGATTTGATTGTAGTGAACCGAGTCGCGGTCGAATTTGGAATCGTACGTGCAGAGCCGGTCGTGCAGATCGCCGAACGCGGAAAAATCCATTTCGACCGGCGGCAGCATCTCAATCGTGCCGTCGCCCCACAGCCAGACATGGAACTCGCGGCCATCCACAAAGTCCTCGACCAGCGCAGGCTGCTGGAAGGTATCGAGCACGTAAGCGATCCGGTCGCGCAGCTCGCCCGGCGACGTCACGACGGCTTCGGGGGTAATGCCCAGGCTGCAATGCTCCTGGGCTGGTTTGGCGATGGCGGGAAACCGGCCCCAGCCGTCGGGCTGGGCCGACTCGTAGATGCGCCACTGCGGAGTGGGCACGCTGCGCGCGTCCAACAACGCCTTGACCTCGCGCTTGTCTTCACCCAACGCCAGAACCTCCGGCGGCGAGCCGGTATAGACAAAGTTCAGCTCTTCCAGAGTCCGAGCCACCAGCGCAAGACTGTGCGGGAGGCCAGGCAAGCCTTCGCACCAATTGAGGATAATGTACTCGTCGCGCGAGTAAGGGCGCAGTGGTGTGACGAGATCGGTGTCGTAGATAATCACGGGTGTGACGGGGTGTCCCACTTCTTGCAAAGCGGCCTGGAGGTGGTCGGATTCTGCAATTGCTTCCTCGATCTCGTGCGCCGCCCACGTGCGATCCAGGTCGTAAAGCATCAAGACGGGCAAGTCGGTTCGGTCACCGGTTGGGGTCATAGTGTTTCTTCCATGTCAGCCACAATTATACTCGCCCTTGCGAAGGTTGTCATTGGAAAACCTTCAGAAGGGTGACTGCGGCGTGGCCGTCGTCACACGGCGACCGGCCTCCGGCGCGCGGCGAGGTTGACGATGCGGCTCGCCATGGCGCCGTAATCGTACCCGGCTACGGCGGCCGTCTTGGCGAACCCACCTTCAATCGTGATGTCGGGATTCGAGTTCACGTCCAGAACGTAAGGCTGCCCATCCCGGACGCGCAAGTCAATTCGGCCATAGTCGCGCAGACGAAGCGCGCGATAGGCCGCCATCGCCACGTTGCGGATGCGCTCGGCCAACTCGTCGTCCACCGGGGCAGGGCAACGTGAAGGTGTATGCTCGTAAGAGAACGACCCTTCTTTCCACTTGGCGTCAAAGTTCACCAACCGGTCACGCGGGTTGGGGATATCTGAAAAATCAATCTCGTACAGCGGCAGCGGCGCTGGTTTGCCATTCCCCCAGATGGAGACGTTAAACTCGCGTCCCTCGATAAAGTCCTCAACAAGCGCCTCCCCGCCGTACATATTCAAGATGTACGCCACTCGCTCGCGCAATTCGTCCAAACTCGAAACCACAGCCCCTTCCGTGATGCCAGAGCTGCAATGCTCGGCGACAGGCTTGACGATGGCAGGAAAAATATCCCAGTCCTCAACTTGGTCTGGCGAACTGAACGCGCGCCAGGCTGGAGTGGGAATGTGCAATTGGTCGAGAAACACCTTAGTCACAGCCTTGTTCTGCGTCGTCGCCAGCGTCCAAGCATCGGAACCGGTATAAGCGAACCCCATCTCCTCCAGCACAGGCGGCACGCGGTCGTACGAGTTCGGCAATCCGTCGAGGCCTTCGCACCAGTTGAACACAATCTGCTCACGCGGATCAAAGCATTTCAACGACCCGGCCACATCCCGGTAAACCGGCACTGGCTCGACCGAGTGCCCATGACGGGCCAGTGCGTCGGCCATCGTTATCGCACATTGCTCGGCCTCTGTGCTGTCTTCAGGCGACCATGACGAGTCCCGGTTATACAGCAACGCGACAGGCCACAGATGCTGCTCCTCGATGTGGCGTGTTGTCGTCATGGATTTCTCCCTTGTGAGGCGGCCCCGGTGAACACTTGTGACAGGCCGCGACTTGGTCTTGCTCCTCGCTTGTCTGGCGCCTTTGATGAGCGTCATTCGATTTCCTTCTCTACGGATTCAATTTTTTGCTGTATAGCACCAGGCCATCGCCTTCGGCATAAAAGTCTTCAATGATGACTTGGCGGCGATAGCCGTGCGAATCGTAAAAGCGCCGCGCCGGTTCATACTCCGGCAGGCTGGATGTTTCCACCATCACCAGCCGGCCGCCCATCGCACGAATTTCCTGCTCGGTCCGCTGAAGCAGCGCATGTCCTACACCTTTGCGTTGCGCGCTCGGCGCAGAACAAATCCAATACAGGTCAAATGTGCTGTCTGTCAAGGAGCGTTTGCCGTAACAGGTATAGCCTACGACGCGCCCGTCCAACCGGTACGATAAAAACCGGTAAGTGCTGGCATCTCCGTTGGCGACATAGTCATCCACCAACTCTTGGACGGCGGCGATTTCCTCTGCGCTGAATACCTGCGCTTCGCGCGTGACGCCGACGATTTGCTCCCCTTCGTCGGCGCGCGTCGCGCCAATCTCTATCTTGTCAGTCGAGTTCATGAATGTTTGTCCCGACGCCACCACGCCCAGCTTGCAATCTGGTGCGCCATGTGCGCGTAATCGAATCCGGCCACGCGCGCCGCGTTGGCAAATCCGCCGTCCGTCGCCAGGCACGGGTTGGGGTTCACTTCCAAAACGTAGGGCACACCGTCTTTGACGCGCAAATCAACTCGCGCGTAATCACGGCAGCCCATCGCCTGGTAAGCCGCCAGCGCCACTTGGTGGATGCGCTCGGCCAAATCCGGTTTCACTTGCGCCGGGCAAAGGACATTCATCGTCTGATACTCGGCGCAGCCTTCGTCCCACTTGGCTTCAAAGTGAACGACTTGGCTATACGGATCGGGCCAGGCGGAGAAATCAATCTCGGCCAGCGGCAGCGTGTGCGCCACGCCATTGCCCCACACACCCACGTTGAACTCGCGGCCCACGATGAACGCCTCGACCAACGCCGGTTGGCGGTAAGTCTCCAGAATATACTCGACACGGCGACGCAGCGCGCGTTCGTCGTGGACGACGCTGCTACGGTCAATGCCGATGCTGGCGTCCTGCGCCTGCGGCTTGACGATGGCTGGCAGCAGGACGGCGATGGGATCGTCGGCATGATAGAATACCTGGTAAGGTGCGGTCGGCACCTGGTAGTTCGCCAGATGCGTTTTGGTGAAAGATTTGTTCAAACATGTGGCGAGTGTGGGCGCAGGTGAGCCGGTGTATTGGAAGCCGAGTTGCTCAAGCAATGCCGGCACTTTAGGCTCGTCTTTGGCGCGTCCGCCCAGGTTCTCGCACAAGTTGAACGCTAACACATTGTCCGGGTCGGCACTGGCGGCGGCGCGGGCGACGTCAGTCTCGTCGCGCACGGGCGCTACCGTCACGTCGTGTCCGGTGCTGCGGAGCCCCTCGGCAATGCACTGCGCGGTGCGAACCACTTCCTGGTCCGTCACCAGGTCGCGCGCCTCGCCTTGCTCGAGCTGCTCGACGACGTTATACAGCAGCAGCACCGGCACTGGACTGGGAGGTTGGTCACCCTCCTCGGTGGATTTGGCGGATGTCTGGGTACCCATGGCTTTGTCTATTCTCCTTATCGAATTGTTAAAGCGCCGGCGCATAGGCCGGGACTTGACTAATACGTGGCGCGCGGCGCACAGCGCGTGTGCGCCGTGCGCGCGGCTGCAAATTCAGGCGCTTGACGGCCGCGTCGAAAATCATGTTGACCAGTTGCGTATGGTCAATGCCATCTGCGGCGGCCACAATGACCAGGTCGCTGATGCCGGGTGTCAATCCCGGCAACGTGTTGATTTCCAGAACGTACGGTTTGCCGTCGTGCCGGTCAATCCGAAGGTCCACCCGTGCCACGTCCAGCGCACCGACGGCGTGAAAGACCTCGACCGTGATGCGCCTGATCATCATCGCCATGGCTTCGTCCAGCGGCGCCGGGCAGCGATAGGTGGGCGCTTCCGGGATGTCGTGCTTGATATGGTTCGTGTACAATCCCTGCTGATCCGGCGGGCACGTGCTCATGTCAATTTCCAGAATCGGAAACACGTGCGGGTTTTCGTTGCCCACCACGCCGCAGGTTAGCTCGCGTCCCTCAATGTACCGCTCGACGAGCGCCTCTTGCTGATAGGTCTCGATCATGTGCGCTACTTGCGCGCGCAGCTCGGCTTCGTCGCGGACGATGGACTTGGGCGTGACGCCCATGCCGCTGCCTTCTCGGTTCGGCTTGACAAAGAGCGGAAATTTTAATCTTGGGTTTCGCCGCTCGCGTGGACTGTGAAACACCTGGAACGGCGGAGTCGGAATGCCGTGCGTCGAAAGCACGCGCTTGGTCATGGCTTTGTCCAGGCACAAGGCTTGCGTCAGCACTCGCGCGCCGGTGTAAGGAATGCCCATCATCTCCAGCAGGGCCGGCACCTGGGCTTCGCGCGCGTCGCCAAAGTGTCCTTCGCACATGTTGAAACAAATATCCGGTCGCAGCCGGGCGAGCTGGACGGGCAGTGACATGTCGCCCTCGAGGAAGTAGGCTTTGTGCCCGCCCGCCTCCAATGCTTCCGCGAGGGCCAGCATGGTACTTTCGCTATCCAGGTCGCCCCAGGCGTCGTCTGGCTCTCCTTCCCGATGAGGCGCGTTCCGCCTCAAGTTGCCCAGTACCGCTACTTCAAAACCGTTCATCGTCGCTCTTTTTATTTTCCTCCTGCCATTTTCGGCATTCAATCTCTGTTCACAAAACAAAAGCTTGTGCCTTCGTCTCTGGTCTTTCGTTACAATACCTCGCCGTTGACGACGGTCACCGGCTCACCCACGGCGATGTAGGGCTGCGTTTCACTGCCGATGCCGAGGGGCTGCCACTTGGTCTCATCCACGTTCAGCCGATGCTTGCCGCCGCGCGTGTGCGCCGCGTCAAAGCCCTCCGGCTTGATGAACAACTGCCCGCCGTCGAGCAATTGGGTCAAGCCTTCCTGGCCCGGCTCGGGCCGCTTGCTCTGGCAGTACTTGCAGTTCTTGCTGTCGTGCGGCGTGTACGTGCCGGACGTGGGCTGCTCGTACGTGGTGATATAGCCTTCAAAGTTGCGCAGCACCACGCGCTCATCCGACATGGAAAGCAAATAGTTCGGCATAATCGGCACCTTGCCGCCGCCGCCGGGCGCGTCAATGATGTAATGTGGTACGGCATAGCCGCTGGTATGGCCGCGCAGGCCCTCGATAATTTCGATGCCCTTGGCCACCGGTGTGCGGAAATGTCCCGCGCCTTCTACCAGATCGCACTGGTACAGGTAATAGGGCCGCACGCGCATCTTGACCAACTCATGGACGAGCTTGCGTTGGATGTGGACGCAGTCGTTGACGCCGGCCAACAGCACCGATTGATTGCCTAACGGCACGCCCGCGTCGGCCAGCATAGCGCACGCGCGGCGCAGCTCGGGCGTGATCTCGTTCGGATGATTGACGTGAATGTTCATCCACAACGGGTGATACTTGTGAAGCGTCGAGCACAACTCATCCGTCACACGCTGCGGCATGAACACCGGCACGCGCGAACCGATGCGGACAATCTCGACGTGCGGGATGTCGCGCAGTCGGGCGAGCAGGTTGTCCAACACCTTGGGCGGCAGCGTGAGCGGATCGCCGCCCGAAAGCAGCACGTCGCGGATTTGCGGCGTGCGCGTGATGTAATCAATCTGCGCGTCATAGTCGCTCTTGGAAAACTGCGCCGACGCATCGCCGACGATTCGGCTGCGCGTACAATAGCGACAGTACGAAGCGCACTGCGTCGTCACCAGCATCAACACGCGGTCGGGGTAACGATGCACCAGCCCCGGCACAGGACTGTGGCGATCTTCGGCCAGCGAATCTTCCATCATGGACTCGAACGGCGCCATCTCTTTGGCGGTCGGGATCACTTGCAGCCGAATCGGATCGTTGGGATCATTCGGGTCCATCAGCGACGCAAAGTACGGCGTGACGTCCACGCGGAAAAGATTGTTCGCTTTGAGCGCGGCGATCTCTTCGTCGCGCAACGGAATGATTTGCGCCAGTTCGTCCACCGTGTTCAGGCGGTGCGAAAGCTGCCATTTCCAATCATCCCACTGAGCATCCGGCACATCTTTCCAGATGGCCGGCCTCGGCGTTCGTCCTAAATCGCAAGACATTCTGTCTACCTCCATTAATATCAAACCCAAAAAGTGCTATTGGTATGGCCAGTTATAACCGTACAATAACTAGACAGAATTGTACCTCAAAGTTATGGAAATGTCGGTGAAATATTAGTGAAACTTTTAAAACTTATCTTGCCTCCTCTGCCGAGCGAAATGTCGGGAAAAACGACAACCGCGCTGGTGTTCGCATTACATGCGACCATCAACGCGGTCCGAAAGACACACAACAGAGCAGGGTACATCGGACGCGCCAGCGAGGGCGAAACAAATGAGCGATTCTTCCTTAGTGTCGTAATGAAACTATTATGAATCTCGGCGCTACGCTTCGGTCAGGGCTTGCACCTCGATGCCTTGTCCTTTGGCCCACTGGAGCGCCTGTTGGATTGCGTCGCTCTCGCCCTCGATGTCCACAATCAGCCAGGCTTCGTTCAGGCCCACACTGGCCCGCCGGATGTTGGTTGCCAGGTCAAAGTCCTTGATCAGCCGATAAAGAATGGGCTGGTCTTGGAGAGCGACCGGGTAGACCAGCTTGACGCGACGCTTCTCTCTCATGCAGTCCTCCTGGTTAGTCCGGTAGTCCAGTAGTCTGACCATACGACTATCAGACTATATGACTATACGACTATCGCATGGGCTTGTCAACTGCCGAACGTCATAGGCAATCTTACCTATGGTCATGCTTGATGGATGAGAGTATAATGGATTTGTCTTGGAACACAAGAGCATGAAGGAGGTCAACCGTGACAGTCCGATTCCTGTGGCGCACCATACTGGTAAGCACGCTGGTCGTTTCGCTGTTGGCGATCGGGAGGCCGGCCATCGCCGCTCCTGCGCGCGATGATACGACGTGGCACGCCGAATACTTTAACAACATCACACTCTCCGGCAAGCCCGCACTCGTGCGCGAGGAGGCCATCATCGCTCACAATTGGAAGCTTGGCTCGCCGGGGCCTAGCGTGCGGGCAGACAATTTTTCAGCGCGGTGGACGCGCACGATGGAACTCGGGTACTCGGGCAACTATCGCGTCTACATCAACTCCGACGACGGGATGCGCGTGTGGGTGGACGACATCCTGGCGATTGACAATTGGTTCGACCGGCAGGACGCTTGGTCAACCACTGTAGATGTCTATCTCGCCGCCGGAACGCACCGGTTCAAGGTCGAGTATTACGAGCACGTCGGCGCTGCGCTCGCGTATGTGGTGATCCAGCCGGAAGGCGATGGCACTGGCGCGTTCTGGCACGCCGAATACTTTGTCAATCCAGACCTGGAAGACGATCCCGGTCTGACGGATTCGGTATCCGATCTTTCGCTCAATTGGGGCAGTGGCAGTCCTGGCCAATGGATTCCGGCCCGCTGGTTCTCGGCGCGCTTTACACGCGATGTGATCTTTTCGGCGGGGACGTATCAGTTCGTCGTCACCACCGAAGGCGGCGTGCGCCTGTACGTGGACGATGTGCTGATCCTCGACCAATGGCACGAGACTGACAAGACCGCATACACAGCCAGCATGGCATTGACAACGGCGGTTCACCGCGTGCGGTTGGAATACATGGACACCTGGCGCAACGCCAGTATCTCTTTGCGCTGGCAGCCGGTCGGCATCATCAGCGCCACTGCCTGGCAGGGCGAATACTTTGGCTCCGAGACGCCCGGCACGACGCCGATCATGGTGCGCGCAGACCGGGCGATTGATTTTGACTGGGGGACGAATGCGCCCGCCACAGGGTTGCCGAGCGAGCATTGGTCGGCGCGATGGACGCGGTCGCTTTCTTTTACGCCCGGTTATTATCGCTTCACCACTGTCACCGACGACGGCGTTCGCCTGTGGGTGGACGACAAGCTTTTGGTTGACCAGTGGGTGCCCAACGACGGCAAGCCTTTCTTCGGCGATGCGTACCTGGCCGCCGGGCTGCACGCCGTCAAGATGGAATACTATAACCTCACCGGCAAAGCAATGGCCCGCCTGACGTGGACGAAGATGAACACGACCGACACGACGGCCATCGTGGACGACGGCGCTCTGGGCTTTACGACCGGCGGCGCGACTTCCGGTTGGCGCACGGCGTATTACGGTTACGGTGGCCGCTCGCGCTGGACGGACAACCGCGCCGGGTTCTGGGCGCGCTGGACGCCCGCGCTGCCTCGACCGGCGCACTATGAGGTGTTGGTCTACATCCCCGGCGGGACCAATCGCACCACGTCGGCGCATTATTACCTTCGGCACGAAGGCGAGGTGGTCGAGTTCAAGATTGACCAGCGGGCCAAGGCCGGGCAGTGGGTGAGCCTGGGGACGTATACGTTCAATGCGAACAACACAGAGTTCGTCCACCTGGACGCGGTGACAAGCGAACCGGCCGGCACTCGCACCGTCGGCTTTGACGCGGTGAAGTGGGTGTACAGAGGGCCATAAAATAGCAAGACCTCCGAGGTTCCCGGCGAACCGAAGGTTCGCACAACCTCGGAGGTCTCGCAACATGTTCCCCATTCAAGAGAGCGCCCGCTAACTTAGGCGGCAGGCATCGCCCCGCCGCCTCCGAACTTTTGCTTGAGGGTGAACATGACCGAACCGGAAAATCAAGCCCCACGCGTTGCAGAGCGGCTGGCAGCCCATCGCCTGGCATTGATACACGACCTGCATTAACTGCTGAAAGACACGCTCTTTAGCGGATGCGCTCCCCTGCGTCTCTCTGCTCTGCCACGTATCGCCCAGGCCGAAGCGGACGCCTTTTTCGACTTTCTCCAACGGCGGGATAGCGCCCTCGCCATGAACAGAGGCGCACAACTTTGCCAGGAGGGAGTGGGGATTCTGGCTGTCTTACATGCAAGAAACCCTATGGCGATTTTGTCGGGCGCACCTCGCGGAGCGTGCCGATCTGCTCATACCGGGCCTTGAAGCCGCCGGGACTTTTCATACCGCCTTGATGCAGGGCTTTATCGAGGCCCAGGAAGCCCGCATCATCAGCGAGCAAGAGCGCCTCCGGTCTGCTTTAGAAAGACGACTCGACCAATACGCCGCCGAGAACGCCCAGCTTTACCAGACCGAGCGCGCCCATCGCCAAGAATTGACCCTGGCCCATCGGCAATCGTTAGCCATGCGCGAACAAGAGCAGCGATGGCTGGCGCGAGAATTGCACGACAGCGCCCTGCAACAGCTTCTCAGCATCAACCGCGAACTGGGTGTGCTGTTGCGTAAGGATATTGCTGGACGTCTCCCCGACGCGCAACGTACCCAAGAGCCGCTCCAGGAGATGATGCCCCTGGAGGGTATGCGGCGCGAGCTATTGGATGTGGTCGCTCAACTGCGCGGGCTCATCGGCGAGTTGCGCCCGGCCGGACTGGAAGAATTGGGATTGACCAACGCCCTGGAAGGTTACGTGGCGCGCCTGGCATGCGAAGGCAGCCCCGGAATGCCCCAGATTGAGATGGGCCTGGACCCGGTTGGCACGAGCTTGCCACAGCCGGTTGCGATCTGCCTTTTCCGCGTTGCCCAGGAATCGCTGCGCAATGCTCTGAAACACGCCCGGGCCCTGCACATCACGCTCAACCTGTGCCTACTTCCCGGTGAGGTGGCGCTCAAGGTGCGCGACGACGGTCGTGGCTTTCGTGTGCCGGCCCGCTTGAGCGAGCTGACCCGAGCCGATCACTTTGGCCTGGTAGGGATGGCCGAACGCGTTGATCTGCTGAGCGGTCAACTGTCCATTCGCTCGTGGCCGGGGGGACGGAAGTGATCGCCCGCATACCGCTGACGAATGGCAAAGGACGAACCCCCGTAAAAGTGCGGGGGCAAGCGACGAAGGACGAATGAAAGTGTCCCGGCTCGTGGCAGTATTCAAAGGAGCAAAACAATGGGTGAAACCGTTCGAGTGCTGGTGGCAGACGACCACCCCCTGATGCGCGCTGGCATCTGCGCCACTCTGACCGCTGAACCCGATATGATGTTGGTTGGCAAAGCGGCCGATGGCGACGAAGCCCAACGATTGTGCCAGGAATGCAATCCCGATGTGCTGCTGTTGGACCTGAAGATGCCTGGGCCCTCGGCGTTCGAGACGGTAGCTTTTCTGCGGGAGCACTGCCCACAGGTGAAAGTTGTGATGCTGACCGCCTACGACGACGACACCTACGTGCACGGGCTGGTGGCGGCCGGCGTAGCAGGCTATGTGCTCAAAGATGAGATCGAAGAGGCCGTGGTGCGCGCCATCCGCACCGTGATGCAGGGCGATACCTGGTTCAGCCGGACGGTGGTGGACAAGTTGGCCCGCCCAGCGACCACCGAAGTGCCACTGCCAGAGCAACCCGCCCTGACCGAGCGGGAGGTGGAGGTGCTAAAGTTCGTGGCGCGGGGGTACACCAATATCCAAATTGCGGAAAGCCTGTCCATTACCGAGCGAACCGTGCGCTTCCACCTGCGGAACGTCTGCGACAAGATTGGGGTGTGTTCGCGGGTTGAGGCTGCGGTTTGGGCTGGGCAACAGGGGTTGGACCAGGGTGAACAGAACGACCCGATGCCGTGAGCGCGCCGACTGCCAGATGTGACCGCCTCCGCCTACCTGTCGCATGCGACAGGTAGGGATTGCCAAAAGTGGCAGGTAAAAACTGTCGCATACGACAGTTACGCGACGGGGAGAGATGTGGTAGAGTGAAAGCAGGTTGGCTCCGCGGGGAGCCACACGCAACTCACAAATGAGGAGGCGACCATGGTCAGGCGATCACTGCATAAAATCGTTTCTGTCTTGTTGGTTGTTGTCTTGCTGGGTGGTATGGCCCCTGGTGCAATCGCCCGGGTCCCCGACCCACAGGAAGATGTCCAGGTAACAAAGCAGGCTGCGGTGGCTGCACCGCAATCAGCATCCTGTTCAGCGGTGCTGGTGGCTGGCAAGTCATCCGGTACCACCCAAGGTGATGTCGTGTTGCCAGACGGGATCAAAGCGAAGCCATTGTCGGAACAAACATTGAAAGAAGTCCTGAAGAAGGTATTAGAGAGTCCAGATGGACAAACCATGGCGAGCCTGCTTGAGAAAGAAGGATACTCTCTTCAAGAGAAGCGTGCGATGGGGTATCTTTTCACGACAGATGATAATAAGGAAATCATCGGTTTGGCTGTTCCCCTTTCTGGAAGTGGTGAGGGGTGGTTTGTTGCGGCAGATACAGGTTCGTCTATAATAGTAGCAGGAGGCACAGCACATCTAGAAGACAAGACTCGGGTGATTGATCTCTATGATGTCAGAGGTGGAAAGTTAACCAATCACACTGTAATAGAACAACACCCTGACGGAACGTTGCTGAATAGGGCGACAGGTCAGGCGGCAACACAAAGCTCGGGGAATTGTAACCTATGCATGTTTGTCTGCGGTTTGATCAAAGGTACAGGCTGTAGTCTCATAGGTGTACCTCTTTGTCTTTTTGTCTCTAGTGCCTGTGGGCCCGATGCACCGATATGCTGGCTCATGTGTATGGCAATGTGGGTAATTGTTTGCAACAATATAACAACACCATGTAGTCAGGTCTGTAGAAATTTAGGCTACTGCCCCTAATCTGTCCATATGCCAACATCAATTGAACTGTCGGGATACATCATCGGTTCTGTTGTGGGTCTACTATTGACCCTCGGGCTGATACTTCTCATAATGCGCCGATACCCTGGGCGGGAAGAGGCGACCTTGCTACAGCGGTACATTCAGCATGTTGTGGGACCTCCACAACATGTACGTCGTTTTCTCTTCTACGGGGTGGCCGCTATCTTGATCGCTGGAGTGGTGCTCAGCTTGCTTGGACCGTCAGCACCAGTGCGTGAAGTAGCACAGTCTATATTCCCTTGGCTAGTTGTTGTGTATATCTCTCTGGCTCTGATTGGTTTCGTGCGCTGGGTAAGACACCATTGAGTAGAATGGAGCGTTCTGCAATATTTGCGCCGATAGCGTAGATTGAACTGAAAACACCGAGGGTCAAAGAGTAAGACTAGAAGGGGCGATCATCTGTATCGCCCTTTGCTTTTCGTCTTGGCGAAAAAGCTTGGGTTGCGGCTCGGAGAGATGTATAGCAACTGGATCCTATGTGACGCTGGTTGGCAAAACAACAAGCAGCGATGAGGCTCGGCGGTTTTGGGTCAGGAACTTGCCCGAGATGCCGTTACTGGACTTGCATGCCCAGCCCTTGACGACGACACCTACGTGTACGAGTTGGTGGCGGCCGGCGTGGCGGGCTATGTGCTCAAAGACGAGGCGATGGAGATGGTGGTGCAAGCTGTCCGCGCTGTGATGCAGGGCGGCATCTGGTTCAGCAAGCCCATCGTGGAGAAGCTGGCCCAGTTGGCAGCCGGCGAAGCGCCACCGGACGAGCAACCTGCCTTGACCAAGCGGGAGTTGGAGGTGCTAAAGTTGGTGGCACAGGGGTATACCAACATTCAAATTGGTGAAACGCTATCCATTAGTTGTCAGTGTTCAGGACATCGTAGACAGTTTTATCTCGAAAAAGGTTCAAGACATCGTGAACACTTTTTGACTATGGCCGATAAGCCGAACTTGATCCATGCTTTCTCCCAAAAGGAGGCAGCATGGATGACAAACAGGAGCTTCGACTACGCCGCAAGGCAATACGCTTCCATTTGAAGGGGGTCCGACTCAAGGTTATTCTCGCCAAGGTTCAGCGAAGCCGAGCTTGGTTCAGCAAATGGCAAAAACGTTTCGACCAACAGGGTACAGCAGGTCTCCGCAGTCACTCGCGTCGCCCGCATCACACGCCGAGAGCTTGCTCGCCGCGTATCGAGCGGTTGATTGTACGAACGCGCCGACGTCTCGTCAAACAGAAGGTCGGCTTGAGCGGGCCCCGGGCGATCCAGCGCGAACTATGCAAACTGGGATTGGGCAAGCAGATGCCCTCGTTGTCTACCATCCTGCGGGCATTGCACCGTCGAGGGTTGATCCGTACACCAGCCCAGGTGCCTCCCGCCTATTTTCCGAAACCGCTAACGGTGGGTGAGTGGGACGCTCCATGCGCTGGACTGGACTTGCCGCTATCTCGAAGACGGCCCCAAGGTCTATGCGTTTCATTCGCTGAACCTACGAACCCGTGCCTGCTCGCAAACCATTGCCGCTGACAAGAGCAGCGAGACGGTCATCGCCCATGTCTTGGCGAGCTGGAAAACCCTTGGCATTCCACGCTTTTTGCAACTCGACAACGATGCCGCTTTTTGTGGGGGATACAAAGCCCCACGCGTCTTCGGGCGATTCGTTCGGCTGTGCTTGTATGTCGGCATCGGACTCATTTTCCTGCCGGTCGCCGAACCCGAGTGCAATGGCGAGATCGAAGAGTTGAATGGCCTGTGGGCACATGCCTTCTGGGAACGGCAACACTTTGCTTCGTTCGCACGTGTGTGTCGGGTGAGTCCTTCGTTTGTACAGTGGTATATGATGGACTAGGCACCTCCTTTATTGGCTGGCTTGACACCCACTCAAGCACAACGCACTGAGTCCAAGCGTCGGTTGACCGCTACTCAAGTCGCACGCTTGCCAGACCCGCTGCCTATTACGGCAGGTCGGCTCCATTTCATTCGGAAGGTCAAGCTCGATGGCACCATTTCGGTGCTCAACGAAACCTGGAAAGTGGGCCGTCGGTTGGCAGGCAAATATGTATGGGCGACGGTCATTACCCATTGCCGACGGTTGGAGATCTGGTATCAGCGTTCTGCACAGCATGATTGGCGACTACTCAAGATCTACGCTTACGAGATTCCAGAAACGGTGGCTCGGCTCAAACCCGAATTCGCCCACGACTAAACGACTTGATATTGTTCACGATGTCCTGAATCTTCGCCGAGATAAAACGTGCGTTCAAAACTGTTCACGATGTCTTGAACACTGACAATTAGTGAGCGGACGGTGCGCTTTCACCTGCGGAATATTTACGACAAGATTGGGGGGTGTTCGCGGGTTGAGGCTGCGGCTTGGGCTGGGCAACATGGGTTGGGTCAGGGTGAACAGAACGACCCGATGCCGTGAGCGCGCCTACTGCCAGATGTGACCGCCTCCACCTACCTGTCGCATGCGACAGGTAGGGATCGCCAAAAGTGGCAGGTAAAAACTGTCGCATACGACAGTTACGCGACGGGGAGAGATGTGGTAGAGTGAAAGCAGGTTGGCTCCGCGGGGAGCCACACACAACTCATAGAGGAGGCGACCATGATTAAGCGATCACTGCTCAAAGTTGTTTCTGTTTTGTTGGTCGTTGCCCTGCTGGGCAGTATGGCCCCAGGCGCGTTTGCAAGCGGTGTCAGCCCGCATGTAGATGTAGCTGAGAAGCCTATCGAGGCAAGACAAATCCCTCCCACTGATTTGGCTAAGCTTGCGCCATATATCAGCATAAGTGATGAAGGGTTATTCACATTGAGCAAAAAAATACCCTCCTCACTTGGTATCCCTGCTGATGTTATAAAAAGCGTCGAGCGAGAGTTTTCAGAAATCAACGGGCACCTCAAACAATTACCGCGAGAGCAGCGTCCGTATGTAGTCGAGCGCAACGGTGCTCGGCAGGTTGAGTGGTCACTCCCCACCTCGGGCGCCAGTATTAACGGTTGCGTATACGTTGCCCATTGGATCCTCGATGTAGTAGCTTGGACTGCCATACTTTACGGTGCAGGGTTGGTAACTGTAGGCCTTTTTGCCGAGGGAACAATCTATGGCATTCCAGTAGGGGCCCTCTTGCAAGCTATAGGCCTATGGGATGGAGTTTCTGGGTACTTGTTTATGTGGGTAGCGGATACCTACTATCCCAATGGAGTGTATGTATGCTGGTAAACGGTGAGGATGGGCATCGCTCCAAATAGCCTGTCCACCTTGTGCATCTAGTCCCTACTCAAGCTGAAACAGTTTTGAAAGGGCAAAGCATCTCTCAAAGCTCTTGCATCTGGTTCCATCCCTCATAACCAGGGATGGAACCAGATCTATCGTTTAGCAGCGTGACCCTTGCTCCATGCCTTGCTGGTAAGGTATAATCAGAGTCCAGGCAAAAGCGACATTTGGACTGCCAGTGTGACAAAATCTCGGCTGGCAAAAGGTAAAACCAAGTTGCAATTGGAATATTCGGTCGGGAGATTTTGTCACTCACGACACTGCGATATCAGCTTTGCCTGCACTCTGATAATAGTAAGCAAGGCGGTCTTCAGATATGGTCACAATGGAGGGTGGTGTGAACAATTTGGTTGTTATCTTAATTGGGATTGGAGTCCTACTTACTACTGTTGGTTATCTCTACCTCTACACAAGAGACCACAGAGTAATTGAACTCATCTTCGCTCTCGGTTCCCTGTTACTGGGAGGTATCTTGAGTGCCACAGCATTTAATTCAACGCGCCTACTTCCCGCTCTACTTTTCTTCGCGCTGCTAATGTTAGTGCTAGTAATCAGGTTAACGCGTCTCGTACCCCTAACCTCTGCAATTCATCTACCCAGGGCTTTGCTTGTAGCTTTATTAGGTGGTGGCCTGATCATTGGTGTAGTCGTTACTAGCCTGATTATCGCAGCCTTCTTCAGATCAAGGTAGTCTCCCCACCTTGTTTGACGACAGTCGAGGCAATAACCATCAAGAACAGCTATAGAAATCCCGGAATGGTTCTTTGGGATTTAATGGGGCACTGTATTCCCGTTGAATGTGTCGGGCTATTGCTCGCCTGACTGTGTGCTCATCTCCGGCAGCAACCTCATCTAAGGCCTTGCCGAAAAATTACTTTTCCATTTTGCGCGCGCCTGGGCGCGGCTCGATGGTGTAGTTCCAGCGCGGTAAGACGCGATGCGGCTGATGGGTACGAAGCCCAGCGACTGAGTCATGAACTTGAGCCTGACGTGTTGCTATTGGATCTGAGCATGCCCGGCCCTTCGGCGTTCAAGACGGTAGCTTTTCTGCGGGAGCACTGCCCACAGGTGAAGGCGGTGATGCTGACCGCCTACGACGATGACGCCTATGTGCACGGGCTGGTGGCCGCCGGCGTAGCAGGCTATGTGCTCAAGGATGAGATCGAGGAGGCCGTGGTGCGCGCCATCCGCGCCGTGATGCAAGGCGATACCTGGTTCAGCCGGTCGGTCGTGGAGAAATTGGCCCGGCCGGCGACCAGCGAAGCGCCACTCGCCGAAAAGCCCGCCCTTACCGAGCGAGAATTGGAAGTACTGCGGCTGCTGGCGCGCGGACACACCAATGCGCAAATTGCGGAAGCCATGTCCATCGCCGAGCGGACGGTACGCTTTCACATGGAAAAGATCCTGGCAAAACTGAGCGTGAGCAATCGGACGGAGGCAGTGGCAGTAGCTACCCAACGTGGATGGATTGAGCCAGCCGGGTGAGCCCAATCAAATCCCTTGTACCAGACCTTCGTTCGTGCGAAGCAGAGGTCTTTTTTGTTGAGGATCAAGCGTGTCCCCCCTGGCGGATCCGCCAGGGGGGGACTGGCTTAAGTGGCAGGGGCAAGACTGGCGTTTAGAGCGGTTTCCTATCGAGTGTACGGGATGACCACTGTGTGGCGGTGGATTCGATGATGAAAAGCCTTGATTATGTAGCCTGTGAAACACGCCGTTATGTTCACTCGCGCGAGGCGACCCGTACATGCAACTGGAATCCGCTCTAAGCCGTTGCGCGAGGGCAGGGAGATGTGGTAGAGTGATGTCACGTTGGCTCCGCGGGGAGCCAGACAAGACCACAAAAAAGGAGATTTCGCCATGAGCAAGAAGCTAATTTACATCCTGTTGGCTGCTTTGGTGGCACTGATGCCGATGAGTTCAGCGTTGGCGCAAGGCAGATCCCCAGGAGGTGACCCGCCACCAATAAGCGTCACCGATAAGACAGAGGTGCTCTCCAGCAAGACGGAGAAAGTTGCCAACTCCATTACAACTGACGGCGGTAGTTGTGATCGGATCACAAATCTGATCAAGGTGACACCTATGAAGGGCGAGCCGATGATTCTTACAGAGACGATAACTCTGTGTCCCAACTCGAAACACGCGCGGATGTCTCTACCGCAAGGTAGGGTCATAGTGAGTGGCGGAGCTGATCAAATAACTCAGTGGGCACCGGGGCCCTCATACACATGCGGTTATGGACAAGGAATGGGTTCAGGTTGGACAACAAACACTAGGGCAACGGTTTGGCTCTGGTACTCGTACTACAACCAAACAACAGGAAGCTATGGCACAATCTCTAGTTCGATAAGTGGCATGACCGTTGACCCATCAACGTTCACAAACAATATGAGCGGCCAATACAAAATACGTTACTACGCCGCTACTCTCCAAACTTCGCCTGCCGCCATTCAATCAGGGAATGGCACGTGGTGTGGCTGACACATCTGGACTAGCGATATAGCTGAACTGACGCGGTTTTACGCAGGGGGCATCTCTCAGGCTGAAACCGCGTCAGTGTTTGCTGGCGAGTCCACCCGAGAACAGGAACTTAAACCCGCGATCCGCTGCTCGACCTGCCCCATCCCAGCCGAGCCTAGTATGAACTGATCACATTGCCAGGCGCGGCTTTCCCGGTTGTAGCAATCGAAAAATCGGCTGTCTCTTCCATATGCCCTCGTGTGTCTTGCCTGCTTGCACACAGTCCTGCTTGATGCCTTGCATAGACCCCAAGAACAGGTTTGCAGGTAGAGCGCAAGGCGGCGCGCAAGCAACCCATCTTGTGTTCCGCGGAAGAATTTGTTACCTTTTGTTACTTGCCACGATATATATATAGCACAGAATGAAAACAATCTCTGGGGAACCAACCGCAATGCTAAACGTAGCCGATCTAGAATCACCCACGGCGGTCAGCCTGACAGATGATTCGTCAGTGGTGAAAGCAGCTCAGAATGACCCCGCAGCTTTTGCCGCCCTTTATCGGAGTTACGTTACGCCGGTCTACCGCTACATCCACAGCCGCGTGAGCGATAACGCTGACGCTCAAGACCTCACTGCGCAAGTCTTTTTGGAAGCATTGGAGGGGCTGCCTCACTACCATGATCATGGGAACTTTGCAGCCTGGCTATTCACCATCGTACGCCGCCGCGTCGTGGATCATTGGCGGCGTCAACTGCCCCTGTCTCTCGACGAAGTCCTTGATCCTGCGGACGAGCAAGACTTGCTCTCGCAGGTGAGTCAAGATGAAACATTGAAACAGTTACAAGATCTGGTAGCGGGGTTGGACAGCAACGAGCAAGAGCTTTTACGGTTGCGCTTCGCGGCGCGTCTGACGTTTGAGCAGATCGCCACGGTGTTGGGTCGCAAGGAAGCCGCCGTCAAAATGGCACTCCACCGGCTTTTGCGCCGCCTGGAGGCTGAATGGGAGGGAGAGCGATGAATGAACAAGGTGACCCGCAAAACTCGCCGCGCATCGAACAGGCGTTGACACGAATGTACACGGCCCCCAACCCTGATCCTGCGTTTGTTGCCAGGCTAGAGGAGCAACTGCTGCTCCGGGCCAAGCCACCGCTCGGTTCACAAATGGTTCGCGAGCCTCATCTGCGCCGTTTCTGGCAAAACCTGCTGCAAGCCATGAGACGACCGCGTTTGGTCACGACCACAGTAGCGTTGCTGTTGATCCTTGCCGGCACAGTCATGATTTACCCGCAAGCCCACGCGTTCGCCCAAGACTCGGTTGATTACTTGCTGGCCTACTTTGGCTTCAGCCGTGCGTCACGCATCCCACCCATTATCAAGACCCCTTTGCCGGTTCCACCCGAAACAACTCGCATCCCTGAGCCGACTCGCCAACCTGCCATCCAGACACTTCCACTGACGAGAGAACAGGCGCAGGCGCAAGCCGGGTTCAGCGTTAAGGAGCCAACCTGGCTGCCAGCCGGTTATCAACACCAAGATGGCTTTGTAATCCTCGCGGGCGAGATGGGCAAGAGAGTTATGTGGCGCGCCTTTCCTGTTAAGCCTGTAGGCTGTGAGTACGACATTCATCTGGAACAGTCTCCAGTTCCTCTCAAACTCGGCTTTGAGGAAGGTCTCCCCATCGGTGATCATCCAATGGCAGCCGTGATTGTTAATCAGTCGCCAGGGCTCTGGATTGGCCAAGCTGCATTAGCGGTTTGTGATTTTCCCGCAGCGGATGGCACAATCACCACGGTTATGACGGGCACTGGAGATCTTTTGATCTGGGATAGCGATGGAATCCGCTACCGACTTGAGGCTACCTCAAGTCTCGGACTTGAAGAGATGCTCAAGATGGCCGAGTCGCTTCGAGGCGACGATAGAGTTATTACCCCAGCCCCACCCAACCCGGCGTTTGTCACAGCGCTGCGTGCGCTAAAGAGCACCAGGCCTGTTTTAGGCGAGGTGTCTGGTCAGCGCTTCCACGGCAAGCTCATCATCACATTCGAGGGCAACAGTTACGCGGGCTGGTCAGCCTATGAAGCCTCTGAAGATATCCAGCCCGCGCAGGTACAGGCTGACTTGTTCGTTCCAACCGTTGCCGCCCTTCGCGATTCTTCGATTCCGACGCAGCGCCTGAGCGGTGAGTTGGATACATTTTCCGAGCGGTACGTTGTCGTCGAGGTCTGGGACAGCCGGGTCAACATTGGCGCGACGGGCGCAGAAGCAGAGTTGCGAGAACTGGCCGTGAAAATGTGGGCAGAGTACTTTGGGCGTATACGATGATGTAACAGAATTCGGTGTCCCCAAATGCCGCCTTTTCTCGACATATATACAGACAACGACATCCAACATATGGCTTCTTGCGCCTTCATGGTGCGCACTACACGGAAGCGCATCTGATTGTCAGATAGGCATTGAACCAGCAGCAGCAAGTTAGCCCGGACGTGCTGCTGGACCTGAACATGCCCGGTCCCTCGGCGTTCGAGACGGTGGCTTTTCTGCGTGAGCACTGCCCGCAGGTGAAAGTCGTGATGCTGACCGCCTACGATGATGACGTCTATGTGCGTGGATTGGTGGCATCGGGCGTGGCGGGGTATGTGCTCAAGGATGAGATCGAGGAGGCCGTGGTGCGCGCCATCCGCACCGTGATGCAAGGCGATACCTGGTTCAGCCGGTCGGTCGTGGAGAAATTGGCCCGGCCCGCAACCCGCGAAGCGCCACCAGTCGAGAAGCCTGCTCTGACGGATCGGGAGTTAGAAGTGCTAAAGTTGGTGGCGCGAGGGTACTCCAA
>Ga0315279_10001417_pt1 | contig 40123 bp, 43 predicted proteins | sample YL17G06_20_MG_FD_203694 | JGI IMG/M metagenome (GOLD analysis project Ga0315279, IMG submission 203694) | Sediment microbial communities from Yellowstone Lake, YNP, Wyoming, USA - YL17G06_20 | ecosystem: Environmental > Aquatic > Freshwater > Lake > Sediment | place: USA: Wyoming | collected...
ATGGCAGAGAGGGCGCGCGGTGCTGAAGCCAGGACAATAATTGGTTTGGTGCGTACCCAGGCAGCTGGTCACCGTATGCAATACGGCGCCCTTTCTGGAGCCGGGATTCCTGCTTTTAACAATGCGGCAGCTGGCATAGGAGCGACTGCTGAATTGATTCCTTCTGCCTGCAGGCCGACGCATTATTTTCTCTACACTGTTACCTCTGCTATTGAGCCTACTCTTGTTACTACTGCTACGCGTTGTACCCTCGGCGGTAAGATACCTGATTCCCCTACAGCCTTGACACTTATACTTACATCGGACTTTGGCGCGGGAACAGATATCTGGACCGGAACCGGAGGGTATTAAGTAATAGCTTGGGACAATCAGTACTTGATAGTGCTGATGTATAAAAATTATTGACTATATACTTTTTTTGATGTATACTTAGTGGTTAGGTTAGGAAACACTTAAAATCAGAGGGTCAGCATAAAATTATAACTTGCGCGGGCAGTTATTTATTGAATAAAAGGAGGTAGTAATATGAGAAAAGGGTTTACGTTGTTGGAATTAATCATCGTAATTGTCATCCTGGGTATCTTGGCCACCTTAGGTTTTGCCCAGTATCAGAGAATGGCAGAGAGGGCGCGCGGTGCTGAAGCCAGGACAATAATTGGTTTGGTGCGTACCCAGGCAGCTGGTCACCGTATGCAATACGGCGCCCTTTCTGGAGCCGGGATTCCTGCTTTTAACAATGCGGTAGCTGGCATAGGAGCGACTGCTGAATTGATTCCTTCTGCCTGCAGGCCGACGCATTATTTTCTCTACACTGTTACCTCTGCTATTGAGCCTACTCTTGTTACTACTGCTACGCGTTGTGTCGCCGGCGGTAAGATACCTGATTCCCCTACAGCCTTGACACTTATACTTACATCGGACTTTGGCGCGGGAACAGATATCTGGACCGGAACCGGAGGGTATTAAGTAATAGCTTGGGACAACCCTTTTTTGCGATCTAACGTGCCAAGAGAGGGTTGTCCTTTTTGTTTGGCGGGATAGTAAAATGTGTAGACAAATAAAAAAAACCAGAGGTCAAAAGGCCTTCAGCGCGCTTAGGGCGCCGAAATTCTTATTACCTGGGAAAGCATTTACCCTGATGGAACTTATGATAGTGCTTGTGATTATCGGTATTCTGGCAACCTTGAGTATGACTCAGTATGTGCCGCTTAGGGAACGTGCCTTTGATAGCGAGGCGGAGGCCAACCTGAGATTAATTGCGGCAGGAGAGAGGATCTGGCGAATGGAAGACGCTAACAACCTATACCGGGCCTGCGCTACTACCGCGTTAGTAAATACCGATTTAAGGCTATCTCTGCCTCAAAGTAACCCGAGCTGGACTTATCAGGTTTTTACCTATGCCGGGAATACCGATTTTTGCGTCCAGGCAAGCAGGGTACCCGTTGCTCCGGTACCGGTAAGGTGGCGGCGCATATGCGCTCCTAACGTTGGGGCGAGAGGGCCTGACCCCCAGCCGCAAAATGCAGCCTGCGGTCCGTGCCCGTAAGAGAAGACAAGGCAGCTACCTGTTTTATTCTTAAGAACGGCAGCAATGCTGACGAATTTGACTCAAGATGAAACAAATTCCCCTTAAAACCGGCCCGAGAAAATCTTTTTTTCTTTTTAAGGCCCGCCCTTCAAAAGGCCTTAGCCTAATGGAAATAATCGTTGCTACGCTTATTTTTGCCTTGGTAATAGCAGGATTGATTAATCTTTTTATAGCAGCGAAGAGATTAACCCTGCATGCCAGATCGAGAATACAGGCCAGTGAAGTGGGGAAACAGTTTTTAGACCCTTTACAAATGCAGGTAAGAGAGGACCTGTGGGGAGCTAATTGTTTGGGCACCGGTGTGTGTGCGCCGGGTGCGTGGGTTCAATACAATGCCAATACGGCTGTCGCACCGGTTGCCGGCACCACCCTGCGCCGCGTGGATGTTACTATAAACTGGAATGAGAACTAATCAGTCTGTCACCTTATTGGAATTAGTGATTTCCCTGGCTATTTTAGGGATTCTCGTGCTGTCTTTTACCAGCATTGATTTATTCAGCCGTTTCCACGTGATTAGCGCGGATAGGCGCGCTAAAGTACAAAATGAGGTATCGAACGCCGTAGAACATATGGCAAAACAGATAAGCCGGGGTGTTGGTAGGGTAGGGACCGCCCCGGTTATTATAAATACGCCGCCGACAGGCAATAGAATTAAAGTGAGGACCGACCAGAACTTAAACGGCTTAATCGATGACAATGCCGCTACCTGTTTTATCAGCTATAGATTTATTCCCGCGACATACGAAATCGTATTTTTTCCGCAATACTCCATAGCCGGCTGGTCGAACGTCGCTGCTAATGTGCATGTTGCCGCGCAAATAGTCGCCTGCGCCTTTACCTATAACGCCGGTAATAACCTTGTAACCGTGGATTTAACGGCATGCTGGAATCCGCTTAGTCCCCTGACCTGCGGGAACCCGGATAATCCCTCCGTCCAGATACGCACCAACATTAAAATGCCCGGCGTTTCCACTCGCTAAAAAATCCCACTACAGACTGCATAACAATTAACCTTACTGCCCGCTTTTTTGTTGCTAAAATATTTAAAATATGTTAGATTAGACATCGCAGCGGATTGATATCGGATTGATATAAGGGTAGTATTCTATAAATGGGGCTGTAGCTCAGCCCGCCTACGCTCGCTTTGCTCGCGCGGGTCCGCCGTAGAGCCGCAAAGCGGCTCGTAGGCGGACTGGGAGAGCACCTCGTTCGTTTGGAGGTAAGTCGGGAAGACATTCTAAATGATAAGAATGAAGTGAATTTTTCGGGGCTGTAGCTCAGTTGGGAGAGCACCTCGTTCGCAACGAGGGGGTCAGGGGTTCGAATCCCCTCAGCTCCACCATCGCTTTCATTAATGAAAGCGATGGTGGATTCCGTTTTAATGTAAAACGGAATCTTAGTCATCTAAGTTAAACGCCCCGACAAGGGGCGTAGCGAGCGGAGTGCCTCACCATTAATTCAGATACTTGTTGCGCTACGGCGCTTGACGCGCCGTTTTACGCGCACCAATTCTATAAAAAGTTGGATAATTTGATCGTACAATGCCGGCTCTGTCCCCATAGCAAGGCTTGATCTGAAAGATAAGGTCTCTATTTATGACTAAAGAAGATACTCGACGATAGCATCCTGGTCGGGGTGTAATAATATATTGACACATTTTTTTTTAGATATAAAATGAAAACATTCAGAACCCAGAGACAGACAGCGTGTTATAAACAGCCAAAATGATAAATTCCGAAAAAATAAATTGGAATAAAGTCGGTTTTTTCAGGTTCAAAAAGATAGGGCGCGATAAATACCTCCTTTCTAACGACGTAGGGGAATACGCGTTCCTTTCAAGGGTGGATTTTGATAATTTCCTAAAAGGAGAGACCAAGTCGTCCGACCCTGCCTATACTATCCTTCAGGAGAGGGGGTTTATCCGCGATAGAGTCAACCTGCCGAATCTGATCTCAAAATATCAGAAGAAAAACTTGTTCCTCTGGCAGGGGCCGAGTTTACATATTATTGTAGTGACCCTGTGCTGTGACCATAAATGTATTTATTGCCAGAGCGCTTCCAGGGAAAAGTCGGAAAAGGGATTTGACCTGGATGTTTCCGCCGCCAAAAAAATAGTCGATACGATATTCCGTTCACCGGCCAAAAAATTAGCCATCGAATTCCAGGGAGGGGAACCGCTGTTAAATTGGCCGGTAGTGAAATTTATTATCGGGTATGCCCTGGAGAAAAATAAAACAGAAAATAAGGACTTAGAATTACGGCTCGTTTCCAATTTTTCCTTAATGGATAAAGAGAAGTTGGATTTCCTGGCTGATAATTGCGTGACCCTGTGTACATCTTTGGACGGACCGGAGCGGCTCCATAATAAAAACCGGGTTTGGCTCGGAGGCAATAGTTACCGGCATACGGTTGAGTGGCTCAGGAAAGCGCAAAAGGTCTATGAAAAGAAGACGGGTAACAAATTCAGACCTGGGGCGATTGTAACGGTGAGCCGTGATTCTTTGCGGTATGCCAGAGAGATAGTAGACGAGTATTTGAAACAGAACGTTAATTCCTTGTTTATCCGGCCGCTTACACCTTTGGGGATGGCGGCAAAATTATGGGAAAAGATCGGCTATGGCCCGCAGGAATACCTGCGTTTCTACAAGACGGCGTTAAATCACGTTATTTCCTATGCCTTAAAGCATCCTAATAGTTTCTTCCATGAAAATACGGCCAAGATTTTTCTAGCCAAGATCTTAACCGTTTATGACCCTAATTACCTGGAATTACGTTCTCCCTGCGGCGCCGGCATCGGCCAATTACTGTATAATTATGACGGCAAGGTATATACTTGCGATGAAGCCAGGATGGTCGGCGAGGATATTTTTTGCGTAGGCGACATCCAGAAAGATAGCTATATGAGATTGCTTTCTCATCCGACAGTGAGAGTCTTGACTATGGCTTCCTGTCTTGAGAATACCGGATGCGAGTATTGCGTTTATAAGCCATACTGCGGAGTATGCCCTATCCATAATTGGGCGGATTCCGGCAATATCTTCCCACAGGCGTTCTCTAATTCCCGTTGTTTGATTTATCAGGGGATACTGGATTTCTTATTTGAAAAACTGCAGAATAAGAAAATAAGGGACGTATTTCAGAGGTGGGCTGATTATACCCTGCCGTAGTTATCTCTTCGTTTTTACCTTATCCTGTTTGTATGGAAAATAATTACCTGACGCTAATCCTTACCCGCAGATGCAAACACAACTGTCCTTTTTGTCTGGTTGATAAAAGCGGCGGCTCTCTCAACATAGAAACTGCCAAAAAGACATTGGATTTTTTCCTGCGTCAGCCGGGTGAAGAAAAAACAATAAAATTTTTCGGCGGCGAGCCCCTCCTGGAGTTCAGCCTATTAAAAAAATCCGTTGATTACTGCGGCAGGATAAATAAGAGATTTAATAAAAGAATAAATTTTATCGTTTCTACTACCGGATCACTGCTGGATAAGCGCATCCTTAAGTTCATTGAAGAAAGCCAGGTAGAGTTAGTCGTAGATTCTTTCCACATAAAGAAAATAAAAAAAGATATCCTTAAGAGTATCTTTTCCCTGCCCTTCCTTACCCTTACCATCAATATCCCGTCCGCCTCGGCAGCGGACCTATACGCTGAGTTTCAAAAATTTTACGCTCAGGGTTTCAGAAGGTTCAATTTTTTGCCTTCTTATTATGCCAGATGGCCCCGAAGAAGCATAAAAGCCCTGGAGAGGGAACTGGATAAGATATCGGTTTTTTATAAAAAAGCCCCGGAAACTTATTTTAAGAATGTTGCGCTTTCCGGCGAAGTCCCTCTATTTAATTCTTGCCTGACTTGCGATGTTTCGGGGGGCCTTTATTCAAGTAATATCATACTTCTTAAGGATTTTTCAGAGCATAAGAAGGATTTTTTTCTGGCCAATATCCACGATGTTAAGAAGGTGGAGGACTTAAGGCTCCGGAATGGTCGGTTGTCCGAGATTGTTAAAAAGTCGTTTCCCGCAAGGGTGTTGAAAGACACCCGGAAGATAGATAAGGTACTCAATCTTTTTGTTAAGTCGTTATATAGGCGGGTAAATGTCGCGGATATCAAATTGGGGGATACTTGTAATAACCGTTGTAAGTTTTGCGTACGCGAAACAAAAAGACAGAGGGCTTCCGACAAGGAGGCAGAAGAAATAAGGCGCAATCTTTTAGATGCCAGGAGAGAATGCCAGGGCGTAGTCTTTACGGGAGGGGAGGTCACGATCAGGCCGGACATCTGCGATTGGGTCTCCTATGCCAAAAGGCTGGGATATGAAAGGATCCAGATTCAGAGTAACGGCAGGATGCTGGCCTATAAGTCTTTTTGCCTTAAGGTCATTGAGGCGGGAGCAAATGAATTCGCGATAGCCATCCACGGCCATATTCCCGAATTGCACGATTATCTTACATCTTCCCAGGGGAGTTTTTACCAGACTGTCCAGGCTATAAAGAACATTAAAGAATTAGGCCTGCCGGTAATTACCAATACGGTGGTCAATAAACCAAATTATCGGCACCTGCCGCAGATCGCCCGGTTATTAGCGGGCCTGGGCGTCAAACAGTTCCAGTTTGCCTTTGTCCATGCCTTGGGCAGGGCAGGCGATAATTTCGATTCAATTGTCCCGCGGGTAACCCTGGTCATGCCTTACGTTAAGGAAGGCTTAGAGATAGGTATTCGGGCCGGGCTAAGGGTAATGACCGAGGCCATCCCCTACTGTCTGATGGGGGAATATGGGGATTATGTGTCGGAGAAGATAATGCCTTCCGTTAAGATCTTTGAATTTGATAATGAGGTAATAGATTTTGATAAGGTAAGACCTATGTTGTCGAAATTGAAGGGGCCGGATTGCAGTGAATGCAAGTGTTTTTCTGTATGCGAAGGGCCCTGGCGGGAATATCCGGAGAGATTCGGCTGGAACGAATTCCGGCCTGTTAAAGATAAAGAATAAACGCAAGATTCCCTCAACAGCAAAAAAACTCACAGGATACTTTTCATTGTGACCGTTAAAGAAAAAGAAAAATTATTCAAACATCTGGCCAGGCACCACGACAGCATGGATTATCCTCCGATCATGCTGTATAGAAACGTAAAGAGGGAAAGCATAAAATCTGCCTGGCGTAAGAGGATAGTTGAGATCAGCCGGGGGGCGCTTGACTATCCCGGGATGTATATTCATGTCCCTTACTGCCAGACTAAATGTTTCTTCTGTAAATTCAGGACGCGGGTCGGCAATTCCGAAAAGATAACCGGCCGTTACCTGGATTGCTTAAAAGAAGAAATAAAAGATTTTGCTCCGCTCTTTAAGAAAGTCGGTTTTAAAACACTTTATCTGGGAGGAGGGACGCCGACTATTTTTTCCGCCGGTCAATTGGATACTTTATTTACTGCGCTGGAAAAGGAATTCAACTTAAAAGATACATTTCAACGGTTAATTGAATCCAGCCCCGCTACTCTTAATCCTGAAAAAATTGGAGTCATCAAAAAACACGGGTTCAATCGTTTAACTATCGGTGTCCAGGCCGTAGACAGGAAAGTATTGGATTCAATAAATAGAAGGAATCAGACCGTGGAAATGGTAAGAGATGTTTTTTTCGCGGCCAGGTCTGCGGGGATAGAAGTTATTAATCTGGACCTCATTTTGGGATTGCCCGGACAGTCCGGATATTCTTTTTTAAAAGACCTGGATTTTATTTTAAGACTTAAGCCGGAAGCGGTGCATATTTATTCTTATGAGGAAGATAGGGAGGCGGTCTTTGTCAGGGCTGGCAGAATGGCAACGAGGAAAGAGAAGGCGGGGGCAGTCAAATTATTGAGATTGGCAGATAGGGAAATAAAAAAATACGGCTACCGGTATTTCCGCAACGAGCCGTATCTTCTTTTCCCCCGGGCGGCTAATTTTCAATTTCAATTCCGTTATTCTATCAATGGTTCGCTATTGGGGATCGGCGCCGGAGCCTTGTCATATATACCGAACCATTTCGCTTACCATAATACCGGGCTTGATGATTATTTGAAGTGCCGCCGCGGGAAGAACCTCCCGGCGTATGTGGAAGGATATCGGCTGAATAGCGGGGAGAGCAGGATAAATTATGTCATTAATAATATCAGGGCGGGAGTTGATAAGGCCAGATATTTGGAACTTTACAAAAGTGATTTTGATAAAGAATTCCGCGGTAATATGGCTGCCTTGAAAAAGTTAGACCGCCTGCAGGAATTTGAAGGGTTGGTTAGAGTGGCAGTTAAAGATAACTTTGAATTCAGGACTTATTCCAAGTTCTTCTTCAGTCAGAAAGTAGTGAAGGAATTGCAAAAGAGGGCATGGTCAAGTGAATGAGATTTCTCTAAAAGTTAAACTTGGAGGCCGGGTCGTTGACCGGTCTATCGGGTTTCCGGGAACAATTTTTAAGAACCAGGGGTGTTCTTTCGCTGCCGGAGTATTCTGAATACGATTACCCCCTCGTGGAGAACGATATCCCCGTGAGCAAACTGGCAAGAGAGATGGTCCCCGTTATAGCCGGTTTATTCTCTTCTGAGAAGGACTATCTCAGGATTCTGGATATGGCCCTACTTCATCTTTTGGCTTTAGAGAAGAAGATGCCTTCTTTGAGTCGGAAGATCAGGCCGTTAGTTAAAAAATACCGGGATTATCCGGAGATAATCCGCAGAAAGACGCATTACGGGTTACAGGATGACCGTAACGATTTACAACTGATGATTACCGGGAGGCGCCGATTGCGCTGCGGTTATTGCGATAACGTAACCAGAAAATTCATAGATAGCCCGGATAATATCGGGGATATTTTATGATAGAGCAAATCGATTTCCATATTTCTTACCGGTGTCCCAACAAGTGTATCTTTTGCAGTTCCGCGGATGTTATCGCCAGATACCGGAATCGGCCCCTAAAAATAGAAGATATTATCGCCAAGATCAGAGAAAAGAGAGGGGAGGGTTTTAAAAAGATAAATTTCACCGGCGGCGAGCCCACCGTATTTACCTCATTCGCTTGTTTGGCTAAAGAAGCCAAGAGGCTGGGCTACCGGGTATACGTAGGAACAAATGGAGGCAGGTTTGCCGATACGAAATTCTGCGCGGGGACGGCTTCTTTTCTGGACGAGGTCTGTTTTTCCTGCCATGGCCATACGGCGGCCCTTCACGACCGTCTGGCCGCCAGTAAAGGCGCTTTCGTGAGATTAACAAAAGCAATGGATAACCTTGCCGGGTTTCCGATCTCTTTTTCCAGTAATACCGTTATCACCAGGTATAATATTGACCACCTTGATAAGATAATGGATATCTTGATCGGCCGGAAAATCAAACATATCCTGATTTCTAATGTTGCCCCGGAAGGCCGCGGGCTAAAGAATCTTAGCAGGATAGCCGTAACATTAACTAAAATCAGAGAAAAGATACCGTCTCTGGCAAGTATAGCCGATAAAAATGACACAGTGGTCAGGTTCTTTGGTATCCCTGCCTGTATATTAGGCGATTTTGCCTGCCGTTCTAATGATTTCTGCTGGGACACCAGGTTGAATATTGAACAGGATAACGACGGCAGGTCTTTTCTAAAAGAAGAAGTATGCGCCTTACCGGTAAGGGGCAGGATAAAAACAGCCAGATGCAGAGGATGCCTTTACGAGCATGTCTGCGGCGGCATATTCAAGGCTTATTTTGAAAGATTCGGTGATGATGAACTCAATACTGTCGGCAAGTAGGATAAAGCAGAGGAATAAGGTTGCAGGGAAGAAGAAATACTGGCTGCGGCTGGATAATACCTGTAATAATAACTGTATTTTTTGCCTTGACAGCGAACTCCATGACGGCACATTCAGGGATGTCGCGGATATTAAAAAAGACATAAAAAAAGGAGTGCGGGAGGGGGCGGTGAAGTTGATCGTCTCCGGAGGCGAGCCTACAGTCCACCTTAATTTTCTGGAAATAGTCAGCTTGGCCAGGAAAAACGGCTATAAAGAAATTCAAGTGATCAGTAACGGTAGGATGTTCTGTTATCCGGAATTTCTGAAAGAAGCCGTTAATAACGGCGTAACCGAGATCACCTTTTCTATTCACGCGCATACACAGCGTCTTTATGAAGCGATATCCGGAGTAAAGGGGTCTTACAGGCAGGTCCTGCGCGGTTTAGTTAATGCGCTCGGAGTCAAAGGGTTAGTCGTAAATATCGATATCGTATTAAATAAGATTAATTATAAGTACCTGGAGCAGATATTAAGGTTCTTTATTGATTTAGGCGTAACCGAATTTGATCTATTGCAGGTTGTCCCTTTCGGCGCCGCCTGGAAAAACAGGAAAAAGGTCTTTTATAACCTGGATAAGGCGCTGCCTTACTTAAAGAAGGCCTTCCGGCTGCAATTTGAATTCCCCAATATTTATATCTGGACAAACCGGTTCCCCCCTCAGTATCTGGAGGGATTTGAGGAACTGATCCAGCATCCCGTAAAACTTTATGATGAAATAAGGGGTAGGAAAGTTATTTTTAGGAGATTCGTCAACGGGCACAAAGTAATGTCTTGTTTTGGTCTCAGGTGCCGCCGCTGTTTTTTGGAAAGGTTTTGCGCTGATTTAATAGAACTGAAAAAGCGGGGCGCTCTTCCAGCGCGCAGGCGGTCTTTCTGCCTGGGCGGAGCAGGAGGGCATCCGGGGAAATTTGAGGCAGGCGGCAAAATAGATCCGGAATTCTTTTTAAGATTTTATATAAAACACCGCTATTTTCTGAAAAGTTTAAGATGCGGCGACTGCCGTTATTTTGATAAATGCGACGGAGCGCCTATAGACCTTCTCAGAAATAAAGGGTTTAAGGTATTGAAACCGATACGCATAGATAAAAACAAGCAAGAACGGATGTCGCGTAAGAAAGGTTTGACTCCGGAGCGCGGGACGAAGTATAATTTGAGAGTCAATAAACCAAAATAACGGCTCTGAGCACTGCCAAACCGCAATCTTGCTATAGGTAAAAGTATCCAGAAAGGCCCGAAACTTATACAACGATGAATAAAAAAATACCCATACTTTTTGTGCTGCCCTATTTTCAAAACTGGTATTTTCGGCTGTTGACTTCAGAAGTTTTGATAGGGAATATAAGCCCGGCCATCCCTTATTTACGGGGTTTTTTAAAAAATAACGGAATAGATTCAACAGCGGTAAATCTTAATAAAATAATTATTGAAGCGGATCAAAACAATAATCATTTTACTCCCAGGTTAAAACTTTTAATTACGGGCCAAAAAGAAATGCCTTCTCAAGAAAGCAGCGATATGGCGAATTTGTTGAATGATTTTGTCAGCCGTAATAAGGATAAAATCTGGGAAACTATAAAGAAGATGGCCTTTTTTGACGATATTATCAAAGAAAACCTCCTGCCTTATGCCCCATTTCAATATGTCGGGATATCGGTTACAAATCTCAGCCAGCTTTTGTTTTCTTTGAAGGTCGCCGCATATATAAGGTCCTCGTATAAAAAGGACGTAAAAATAATTTTTGGCGGAGTTTTTATTACGGAGAATATATCAGAATTGATTATTTTGTTAGAGCAAAACCCAATCGTTGATTATTTGGTCATCGGCGAAGGCGAATCGGCTTTGACTGAACTGATCAGGGGGGGAGAAAATGCGGAAATCCCGAACCTTATTTATTTAGAAGACGGGAGATATGTATTTTCCAAAAGATTGAATTATTCAGAAAATGCCGCAAATCTTCCGGCCCCATTTTATGAAGATGAAAATATTGTATACATCCATTCAGCCAGAAGGTGCTATTGGGGCAAATGCATCTTCTGTCATCATGATTCAAATGTCTTTACAAATAAATATATCTTTAAAAAACCCGGAGATGTCATTAACGATATAATACAAGTCAAAAAGAATCTTAAAAGAAATCCTGAACTTTTTATTTTCACGGATAAATGCCTCTCCGTCGCTTTCCTAAAAGAATTCTCCGGAGAAATAATCCGAAACAAGATAAAGGCGAAGTTTGCCTGTTTTTTAAAATTTGAAAAAAAACTGGATTACGAAACATTAAAACTGATAAAAAGCGCGGGTTTTGTTTTTCTCGATTTTGGGCTAGAGACGTCTTCCAGCCGCTTGTTAAAGTTGTTGAATAAGAATATTGATATTAATAGCGCTACTAAGATCATTGAAATATGCGGGAAACTAAGATTTAGAATAATTATCATTGATATGATGATCGGGCTGCCTACTCAAATGAAAAAAGAGCTGGAAGATGATCTCTTGTATATGCTTAAGATTATTCAGAAATACGAAAATATTGAATTCAACATACATCCGTTAACTGTTTTCAAAGATTCTGTGCTTTATCGGGATCCCCAAAAATACAAGATCAGATTGTTGTCTGTTAACGAAAAAATTAGTTTTGTCGGCAATTATTTTTCACAGCCATTTTCCCAGATTGACAAAAAAGCGATTTCCACTCAAGAGGCCGTGACCATCTATAATGAATTCAGAAGAAGACACGGATTACGGCCGGAGCAATGGGACTTGCGCAAAGCGCAACTTTTAGAGACGGCGTAGTTTGCTTAAGTAAAATGATAAGTTACAATAAAAAAATTGAATATATAGTCAGACATAAGAATAATTATTTATTGCACACCCTCTTGCCGCTTTGCGCATATCCGCATTCATTTTTAAGCAAGGAAAAATTTATCCAGGAGGCGCGGGAAAACGCAGATATTAATGAAGATTTCGACCTTTATGTCCATGTCCCGTTTTGCAGGAGAAAATGCAGGTTTTGCCATACAAGGAATAGAATAGCCGTGGAGAATGAGGTAAATGTTTATCCAAACAGCTTGATCAAAGATTTTGTGGACTTTGGCAAGGCTTTTAGTGATCTTAAATTAAGGAATCTATGGATTGGAGGGGGTACGCCCAATATATTTACAAATGATAGTCTTGAGGGATTATTCCAATCGCTTTTTTCATCATTCAAGTTTAGGGCAAGGGGATCATACAAGACAATAGAATTACATCCGGACCTATTGTCTGAACAACAAATAGACCTGATAAAAGACAGCGGTTTTACCGATATAAGCATTGGAGCCCAATCTTTAAATAAAACAGTCTTAAGCGATATGCGTAGAGACAGTAGTAAAATAAAAAATACCAAAAGATTAATAAGCTATGCGATGAAGAAAGGATTCAATGAAGTTAACTGCGATCTGGTGATCTTTACGCGGAAAGACAGCCTGCAATTTTTTATGCGATCTTTATCAGGATTGATCAAGCTCAAACCGGACATGATTACCATATTTCCGCTGCAACTTCCGGGAGACTACAATTATTTAGCCGGTACGGAGTTATCAAGGCTGGATTTTTATAAGAAAACCGAGAAGTTATTTTATGCCTATGCAAGTGTTATAGAAAAACTGGCAAAAAGGAACGGCTATAGGGTATTTAACGGCGCAAATTATACCCCTTCTTTGTATATTGTCAGGAAAGGTAAGCAATATAACATCGCTAAATACCAGCCCTTCCCTTATCAAAGGAGATCAATTCTGGCTTTCGGCCATAATGCGAGAGGCAACATTTACGGAAAATTAATTTACGATACGGAATATTTGTATGAGGGCCCCATAAAGGGATATTCAAAAAGATATAGAGTGATAAAGATTAAAGAGAGAGATGAGCTCTTGTATCATCTCTTTGCCAGTTTTGACACCTTTGGGAGAATCAACCTGAGCAAAATGGATAAAATGTTTAATATAAATTCACGGGAATATTTTAAAAATGAATTTAAATATTTATTCCAAAATGAGATATTGGCGAGAGACAAAGACACAGTGATCGTGAAAGAAAAAAGCAGGATTAAGGTCTTTGCCAATATGCTGCTGTTTTTAGATAAAGATGAGATAGATCGGTTATATGCTTATGAATATAACCAACAAAAATTTTTGTGAAGCTTATTTTTTTGGCCAATCGGAATTTTTCGGTAGAATCGACCTCTAGCAAAAGGCGTAAAATAATCAGATGGCTTCTTTAGCCTATATCCAGGTTACCAGGGAATGCAATCAGGAGTGCCGTTTCTGCTCTAATCCGCCGAATAAAAATATCTTATCGCTGAAGCAGGGCAGGCGATTGATAGATCTATACATCAGTAAGGGCTTCAAAGGGATAATCTTTACCGGCGGCGAGCCCACTGTTTCGCCTCATCTGGCGGATCTGATAAGATATGCCTCAGCAAAAAAGATACCTCACCGGATAATCACTAACGGACAGAAGTTGGCGGATTTCGCGTATTTATTGGACCTGAAAAAAGCGGGTCTCTGCCATCTACATCTTTCTTTTTATTCTTACAAGGAAGATGTCCAGGCCTTCTTGACAAAAAATAACGATTCTCTCAAAAATATCATCCAGACCCTGAAGAATTTAGAGAGAATAGGCGGCATTGCAACAGATATCAATATCACTATTAATCATTATAATGCCGGGCACCTCCTGGAGAATGTTCAGTGGATGGTGGGCAATTTCCCGTTCGTGCGCCATTTTGTCTGGAATAACTTGGATCCTATTATGAACAGGGCCAGGAAGAATCCCGATACTATCCCGCGCCTGGCGGAATTTGAATTATCACTGCACCAATCGTTTAAATTTCTGGAGGAGAGTAATAAGACCTTTCGCGCGGAAAGAGTGCCTTTATGTTATCTTCCCGAATATGAACATGTCCTGAATGAAACCAGGAAAATAGTCAAGAAAGAAAAAAGATTAACCTTCTTTTTGGATGACCGCGGCCTTTACTCCGAAGAGGACTGGTTAAAAAAATGGGGTTATGGAAAAGCCGAGTGCTGTAAGGCCTGTTCCCTGACCTGCATTTGCCCCGGCCTGTATCAAATAAACAAATTTTATGACTCAAAAGAACTGTATCCTGTTTTTATAGATAAGGAAAAGATCACCCGGAAGATAAATCATGATGGAGAATAGGGTAGAACTTAATTTAGGCCTGGTCTGTAACAACCACTGTAAATTCTGTCTGAATGATAAACCCGCCGGCAAGAGAAGATTCGTGTCTCCCAAGGTAATAGAAGGGGAACTCGCCGTTTTTCGTAACCGCGGTTATGATACGGTGGCCTTCCTGGGGGGAGAACCGACCATATATCCGGATTTAGCCGGAATAATAAGATCTGCTTCAAGTATCGGCTATAAGGGAATCCATTTGATCAGTAACGGCAGGAAATACAGCGATAAGGATTTTTTAAGGAAGATAATAGGGGCGGGGGCTACAAGGTTCTATGTTTCCATCCACAGCCATAAGCCGGAAATTGAAGATTTCCTGACTTCGGTAAAGGGAAGTTTTGCCGAAAAATTACGGGGGATATCCAATCTGGTCTTTTTTCAACATAAAGGTTTAATCAGGGATAATATTCTGCTTAATACCGTGATCAATAACTATAATTATCGTTATCTTGCACAGATCATTTCTTTTTATAAAGAAAAATTCGGCTTGGCTAATTTTAGATTCAATTTTATACGGCCGGCGGGTAGGGCGCTTAAGAATTTTCGTCTCTTGGTCCCTAAATATACGGATACCAGAGAATACATGCTGCGGGCCATAAATCTATCCCGCGCACTTAAGGCCAACATTACTTTTGAGGCCGTGCCCTTTTGTTTATTAGCGGGGGTAAGGGGGGGCGCGGAGTTCATAGGCGAGCTCAAAGACGGGATCAGGGAAGCCAGGTTCGGAGACTTTAAGAGAGAGGAGTTTTTCATTGAGCAAAGGAGGAAGGATGATCTGAAGATAAAAAGAAGAAGTTGCCGCAGATGTACCTTTGATATTTGTTGTGAAGGACCGTGGAAAAATTACGTGAAAGTCCATAGTTTTCAGGAGTTTAAGCCCATAATCACAAACAATCATTTTACTTGACAATCACAGAAAGTTCTCTTATACTTAATTAGATAGGTGTTGGTTTTTTCATTACTAAGCCCCTATTTAAGGATAAAATACTTTGGGAAAGGAAAAAAGTTTTACCATAAAATTGGGGAAAGATTCTTACCCTACTGAAGCAATTATGGCTACCTGCTGTCAGTTCCTTAGAGATAATTATATTTTCTTAGATAGAGAAAAGGGCGGTCTTCAGGTAAAGATAACCCCTAAAGAGTCAAATGCCCTAAAGGGCGTAAGGAACGAATTTAACCAGGGGTTGATCAGTAACGCATTGCGATATAACGTCGCTCAAAAGAATAAAGATATCAGGGAATACATCATAAAAACCGCTTTATTCAGCTCTCAAAATAACAAAACCAAAGACGACTCTTTGTTGAGAGATTTGGATGGTCTGCGGGTAGAGGATTGGGAAGATGATCCCCTAGGAATAGCTATTCCCTGGGAAGAAAAGAAAAAGGGCAAAATTAAAAAGAGATAAAGATTGAATTCGTATGGCCGCGGTGCTAAAGTAGTTTTTAGATAAAAAATAAGAGAGGTCGGAAGATGAAAAACATACGAGATGCGAGAATATCCGGAATAATATTAGGTTTTATGGTTATGCTGGCAGGGCCTTATGCCAAGACCGCATCCGCCGAAGCGCTGTATGGATGTCCCCGCGCGGATATGGTGATGGCTGGGCTGGGGACGTGCCCTGATGGCTCAGCGCCGTCCTTAGTCAAGGAAGGTTATGTATACCGGGGGGGCAAAGCGCTCCTGGATACTTTTTCTGATGAAGAAAAACGGGAATTGGGGATACAGAAAGATAATAAATTTATAGTGGTCATTTACCGGTCCGCCAACCGCAGGGAAGCCAGTTTTGAAGCGACAAAGGGGTCAAATAAGGAGATAGTGGAGTTAGCATACACCTGTGGAGACAAAATTCTCGCTGTCAGGCCGCTGTTCAAAGATTGTAAGCCGTTGGCCGGAGAGGATAGTGAGGCCATATATCAACAGTCGTTGAGGAAGGCCATAGAGGAGTCCCGTCCGAAATTCTTCCAACAACAGAAGGCGGCAGGTTATACAAATGAGAAGATAGAGTCTTTATGGAAGGAATATAAAAAGATTATTGAAGACGAATACCAGCAGGCCAAAGCATCTGGTGATTTTAGTCAGATCGGTAGATAAATTTTGAAGGGAGGCAAGATATGAAAAAGACATTCCCTAAGATAAAGAAAGACTTAAAGATGTTTCTCAGCAGTGAAGAGGCAAAGATAACAAAGAAAAACGCTATCCGTTTAGGCGCGGGAGTCATCCTGACTTTAGGAGCAGCCAGTTCCCTCCTTCAGAAACAGGCGCTTGCGCAACATAGCAACTATATAGATAACGCCCCCGCGAGCGGACAGCATGTATCTCATGCTTCCCATGGTTCCCATGCTTCCCATGGTTCCCATGGTTCCCATGGTCAGTGGTAGTAGGGCATTGAATAATAGATTTAATCCTGCTGTTCTTGCTGCTTTTCATAGGTATTGCCGCATCCTATCAAGGCATCAACTAATAGTACAAAGAATATAAATTAACTAAAACAGGCGGAAAGACTAAGGTTCGGAGGGTAACAATGGGAAAATTCACTTTTCAGGTTATTGCCGGTTTTTTAATTGTTGTTTTTTTTCAGACGGTCACCTGTTTGGCGCAGGAACAAATTACGATTACTACTTATTATCCTTCGCCAAACGGCAGTTACGATACGCTGGACGCGAATAACCTGCAGGCGGACAGGATCGGCATCGGCAACGGAAATATCATAACTGCCGCTACGCACGGCAACGGGGTGGTGGATTTTATAGGGCTGGCTGCCGCACCAGCAGGAAACGCAGGCAGCATGTATTATAGCACTGCTGCCAATGCGTTTAGGTACCATGACGGCGTTGGTTGGCAGCCGTTTACTATGGGGCCGGCGCAATTGGTATTTTACGCCGTAGGCGCGGTTACATCCTGCGTACCTGCGGGTACGCATGTAGTGGGCGTACTCACTGTGGCGATGAGGGGAGGCAATATGGCTGCCCCTCCTGCCTCCGGTTTTCTTATTTGCCATTGATGTAACCCTGGGTACCTACAATGAAAAACAATAACGGTTTTGTAATAGAATTAGACAAAGAATGTTATGCGGGGGAGGCTGTTATAGCCACCTGTTGCCAATTTCTCGCAAAAAGTTATGTTTTTTTGGAACAGGGAGATAATATCAGGGTGACATTGACTCCCAAAAATGGAATTGTGGTAGAAAATCTTAGCAAGGAATTTAAAGAGGAATTGCTTAATAATACTCTGCGCTATAGCATATCCCGGAGAAATAAAGATCTCCGCGAATATATCGTTAAGGCCGCCTTATTAGGCGCCCAGCCTCGCACAGACACGGATGATTTATTGTTTAGCGGTCTTCAAAATAGTTCGGCCTCTGATTATAAAGACGACCCATTGGGCATAACCATACCCTGGGAAGAGAAGAAAGTTAAGAATAAAAGGCGAATTGTCAAATAATGGATATTAAATTTAGCGTTGCTTTTTATCCACCGTCAACAATAAAAAAAGCAATTCGTGATTATTCCGGTTTAGCCGATTTTGCCTGTCGGAAAAAAAATGGCTTTACGCTGGTAGAGATAAAAAATATCAGGGACAAAGAATTAGAACCATTGTTCAGGCGGGAATTTTGTAATTATGTTTTATCGTTAACGGCAGCCCTAAAATAATTATAGGGATATAGGCATGGCGGTGTCGTTCCTGCAGAAGCAGGCGCTGGCGCAGCATAATAAATACGTCGATAATTCCGGCGCGACCGGACAGTATGTTTCCCACACTTCCTACGGCTCCCGCAGCCAGTGGCAGCAGAACCGAATTTAGATTCGCCTCGGTTTGTACGCCTTCTTCGAAAGTCATAAAATAAAAGTGCTGGATGTATATCTTCTGGGGATTTTATTCGCCGTCGGCTTAATTGCGGCGTACGATGATATTAGGAAAGGCAAGGTGAGGAATAGGCTTATCCTCGCCGGCTTATTGGCGGGCGGCCTGGGGTATCTGTGGCTGGCGGTCCAGGCGATATTGTTTCCACCGGCTCAATATGCTCATTTCAAAGAGTTCCTGATAAACATTTCTTTTTCCTGGCTGCTGTCTTTTTTTATCTGGTATGCCGGACTATGGTCTGCGGGCGATGCCAAGATATTTATGCTTTTTACCTTTCTTTTTCCTTTGAATTGTTACGGCAGCCGCTGGGCAATTCCCCTTTTTCCGGCGGCAAATCTGCTTGCCAACACCTTCATTCTTATCCTGCTTTTCGTGATTTCGGAAATCGTATTTAAAACTTTTAAATTCGGTTTAGAGGTATTTTTGGATTCTTTAGATCACCATCAGGAAGCGAGAAAGAGAATGCCCTTCTGGAAATGGAAAAATGCGCTCAATAGAATCAAGCAAAACAGGAGATTTTATTTTAAAATTACCCTGGTTTATTTCTGTTTCTTCCTGTTACTTGATATTACAAGACAATATGCTCAAGGATTGCCTATTTTGGGAAATTTTAGTTATATTGTGATGCTTCTTGCGTTTCGGCCGCTAAGAAGGATTTTTGAGAAAATAAGATTAACCGGGCTTTACCTAGCGTTGGGAGCGATATTGATTTATAAGCTGTTTTTTCTTCATGCCGGATTGAAGGATTTTTTTATCCATTTAGCCGTTATGCTTAGGGATTACGGTATTTTTATGGGAGTGTTTTATATAATTTTTATGATTATCGAATCCTATCTCAAAAGGAAAGAAGAGGTTAAGATTAGTTCCGAGGATCTTTCTGTCAATATGGTGCTTTCCCATGAATCGGCAAATGTCATAGGTCAGTACCTAAAAAGGGAAGGCAGCGAAGAAAAATTTTATGCTGACGGATTGACGTCCCGCCAGGTCGAACGCATCAAAGAAATATCTTCAAAAAATAATTTTGACGATATCAGAATATACAAAACTTTTCCTTTTGTTCCGTTTGTTTTTCTTGGTGCGATTGTCACCGTGGCTGCGAGGGGCATTGTTTTAGATATGGGAACGCTTACCTCGGCATTTAAAATGCTTTTCGGAAGGATATTATGAGCAAGCCGCTGATTGAATTACAAGTTTCGCTTGCGCTATGGGCGATTTTTTTAAGTGCTTATGCCTGTTTTGCCGATACGGTTTATCTTAAAGACGGCCAGGCGGAAGAGGGCAAAATTGTCGAAGATGCGCCTGATTATGTCATTCTATTAGACCAGAAGACGCTTTGGAAAAAAGTCTTTTACAAGAAATTAATCCGAGAAATCAAATCAGATAGGCATATTAATCTGGATACATATAAAAGTCAGTCCGACGCCGGAAAGCCGGCAAATTCCTTTGCGGCCTGCAATTTTGCCGATACGGTTTACATGGAAAACGGTCTTGTGGAAAATGGCGAGATTATCGAAGACAACAAGGATTATATTGTTCTTATTAATTCCCCGGAATCTTGGCAGAAAATATTATATAAGAAATTGATTGAACGAATCGATTCCGCCAAAGATATGGACTTGCATTCGTTTGGTAAACCTGCCATACAGGCGGCGGTCGCCTACCAGGAGATTAAGGCTGGGTCGGGTTACAAGTTCGGCGATACGGTTTACATGAAAAACGGTCTTGTGGAAAATGGCGAGATTATCGAAGACAGTCAGTTTTATATCGTGCTTCTTAATAGCGACAACACATGGAAGAAAATATTTTATAAGACTTTGATTGAAAAAATCGATTCCGATAAAAATATCGACCTGCAGTCTTATAAGAAATCCGCGGGCGAAGATAGACCGGATAGCCGGCAGGAGGACGAAGCCGCTGTCTCTCAAGAAGGCGAAAAAGGCGCCGCAAAAGAAAAACCGACGACGGGCTTGCGCCGCCTCCTCGAGAATCTATTCCCATTTCTTAAATGAAAGGTCTCTTGAAATTAATTTACAGTTTGTTTATTTTTTTTTGCCTGCTTGTTTTTTGCATTTTACTGCCCCGCGCCGGGCTGTGGGCGCAGGAAAAATTAAAGGAAGCCTCTTTTTATCAAACTCTAGAAGATAAAGCCGTGCAGTGCCTTTTATGCCCGAGGCGCTGCATCATTCCCGATAAGAAAAGAGGGTTTTGCGGGGTAAGAGAAAACCGTGCCGGGATTCTATATTCCTTAGTTTATGCCAAGCCCTGCACGATAAATATAGACCCTATTGAAAAGAAGCCTTTGTTTCACTTTTTACCCTCAACGGCTGCCTTTTCCATCGCTACCGTCGGATGTAATCTAAGATGCAAGTTTTGCCAGAACTGGCAGATATCCCAGGCAAAGCCTGAAGAAGCGGGATATGTTTATCTGGAGCCGTCCGATTTGGTAAAAAAAGCAAAACAGTCGGGAGCGCCTACGATTGCTTATACCTATACGGAACCGACGGTATTTTACGAATATATGCTGGATATTGCCCGGATAGCGAAAAAAGAAGGAATAAGAAACGTGATGCATTCGGCCGGACACATCAATGAAGAGCCTTTAAGGCAGTTATGTAAATATCTCGACGCGGCCAATATCGACCTAAAAGGGTTTAGCGAGAAATATTATAACGAGATGTCCCTGGGGCATTTGGATTCCGTGCTCCAGACGTTAAAGATATTAAAACAAGAGGGTGTCTGGGTTGAGATTACCAACCTGGTTTTGCCGGGATATAATGATGATGAGGAAACTATTAGGAAGATGTGCTTATGGATAAAGGAGAACCTCGGTGAAGGCGTGCCTTTGCATTTTTCCCGGTTCTGGCCGATGTATAAACTGACTGCCTTGAATCCCACGCCGATAGAGACGCTGGAGAAGGCAAGGAAGATCGCTTTGGGTTGCGGCTTAAGATATGTTTATATAGGCAATGTGCCGGGCAATGACGCGGAGAATACCTATTGCCCGAAATGCAAAAAGGCCGTAATCAGGCGCAGCGGCTATACCATACTGGAGGTTAATCTGGAAAATGGCAGATGCAAGTTTTGCGGTGAGGAGATTAGCGGTGTCTGGAATTAAATCAGGCCCCAGGCCCCAGGCCCCAGGCCCCAGGTTTTTAGATTATAAAGTATTATATTTAACCTGTAGCCTGTGGCTTGTAGCATGCAGCCTATTCGCCCAGGAGGTAAAACAGCCAAACGTGGCCGGCGCTTTCTATCCGGATACCCCGCAGGAATTATCGCAAAAGATAGACGGTTTTCTGGATGCGGCCAATCCTCAACCGGTCGCAGGCGATATTTTCGCCTTGATTGTCCCTCACGCGGGTTATGACTTTTCCGGGCCCACCGCAGCGTACGCCTACAAACTGATTAAAGGCAAAGGGTATAAGACGGTCGTAATTATCGGCCCCAGCCATTACTATGGTTTTGACGGTATCTCCGTATATGCCGATGGTGTATTTCATACACCGCTGGGAGACGTTCCCGTGGACGCGGAATTTGCTCACCGTTTAATAGGCATAGGCAAAGACATAAGTTTTTCGGCAGAGGCCTTTCAAAGAGAACATTCGGTTGAGGTCCAGATACCCTTCTTACAAAGGACATTAACAGATTTCAAGATTGTTCCGGTTGTGTTCGGGCAGGTTAGTTTTGATGCCTGCCAGAATTTTGCCGGGCGTTTGGCTTCCGCAATTGGAAAACGAAAGGATGTCTTGGTGATTGCTTCAACCGACATGTATCACGGTTATGACTACAAGCAGGCAGAAGCAACTGACAGGGTTACGCTTTCCGTCCTGGAAAGTATGGATGCCGCAGACCTGTATGCAAAACTTAATAACGGAACTGCCCAGTTATGCGGAGGGACCGCTGCCGTGGCGGCAATAATTACTGCCAGGGAATTAGGCCACGATAAATTAAAGGTACTCAGATATACCGATTCTGCCGAAGTTACCGGCCGGAAAATAAAAGGTGTATGGACAGTAGGTTACGCTAGCTGCATTATTGATTCTCCTGATTCGCCTTCTGCTGTTACTGCGGCTGGTTCGGGTAGCAATAAACAAGGAGGCGGGGCTATGTTAAAAACCGGAGAGAGAAAAAGATTGCTGGATATCGCGCGTAATTCACTGCAAACTTATTTAAATACCGGCAAGAAATTAGAGGTAAACGAATCTGATCCAGTTCTAAATAATAAAAACGGAGCCTTTGTGACCCTGGATAAACACGGCCAGCTGCGCGGATGTATCGGTAATATCGTAGGCAAACAACCTCTTTACTTGACTGTAAGGGATATGGCCGTTGAGGCAGGAGTGGAGGATCCGAGATTTCCCGCGGTTACTGCCGGTGAACTTAAAGACATAGAAATTGAAATATCAGTTTTATCCGAATTAAAGAAGATTGAAGACCCGCTTTCTATAGAATTAGGGACGCACGGGGTCCTCGTAAAGCGGGGATTTAACAGCGGCGTTTTCTTACCTCAAGTAGCTACAGAAACCGGATGGTCAAAGGAAGAATTTTTATCTTATCTCTGCAGCCACAAGGCCGGCCTTTCTCCTGACGCCTGGAAAGATAAGGCTACGGAGATTTATGTATTTACCGCCGAAGTATTTTCTGAAAAAGACTACTAGTCTTAATCTTTACTCGCCCCCATGATTCAAATCGCGATCAGTTTATTTATTTCCGGATTATTTTTCGGTTCCGGGCCGTGTATGGCCAGCTGCGGGCCGCTCTTGATATCATATATCGCCGCAACAGGGAAGAATATCGGCAGAGGCTTGGCGGCTTATATCGTGTTTTCTCTGAGCAGGATATCCGCATACCTTATCCTGGCCCTCTTGATATTTTTTCTCGGACATTTTGCCGTAGAAAGATTGGCCGGAGAATATTCCAGATACATCTCTATAGCCGGCGGATTATTTATAATATGCGTGGGCATTGTTACCGTTTTGGGCGGGCATCTGGATTGCGGATTATTGAAGAAAGCGCAGAAAATAGCTTCTGGGCAGGATGCCAAAAGCGTTATTCTGTTCGGGTTGATTATAGGATTTTTGCCCTGCGCGCCGCTGATTGCCGTTTTCTCTTTTATCGGCCTGGTCTCTAAGAGCTGGCCGGCCGGTTTATTTTACGCCTTTTCATTTGGATTAGGAACGCTGGTATCGCCTTTAATCTTGCTGGTGGTTATCACGGGGTTAATTCCCCGGTTAATCAACCGTAATGCCATTATCTATCACCGTTTATTTAATATTGCCTGCGGTTTGGTGATTATTTTTTTAGGAGCGCAGTTAATATACGGGGGGGTATATTAGATGTATAGATTTTACTGCCCCTGCCCGAAGATATCTAAAAACATGATAACCGTTGACCGCCTTGATGAAATTCATCACATAAAAGATGTGCTCAGGCTTAAAGCAGAGGATTGGGTTTCTGTCTTTGACGGCCGGGGTAACGAATATAGCGGCCCAATCAGGGAGTTGTCCTACCAGGCTATCAGCGTAGAAATCAAAGAGAAGCGGGTATCCGCAGACAGCGATATAAATATTACCGTTGCCTGCGCTGTTCCCAAAAAGCAAAAGATGGATGATATCGTAGATAAGCTTACGCAATTAGGTGTAGAGAGAATTATACCCTTAAAGACCCGCAATACGGTTGTAATTTTAGATGAAACAAAGGAAAAGATACGCCGAAGACATTGGGAGAAGATTGCCATAAACGCAGCCAAGCAGAGTAAGCGTACAATGCTGCCGCTGATTGATTCGCTGCGGGAGATAAAAGATGTTTTATCTCAGGCAGGTGATTTTGACCTTAAGATTATTCCTACACTTTCAGAGAATGCCAGGCTGCTAAAGGATGTTTTAGGCGATAAAAGATACAAAAATATTTTGACGATAATCGGCCCGGAGGGCGATTTCACGCCTGATGAGGTTAATTTGGCTAAAAAGGCAGGATGCGTACCCGTATCTTTAGGCAATTTGGTGTTACGCGTGGAAACCGCTGCGGTTGCCGTAGCCGGTTTTCTCAGGTTTACTCTATCCGGCGCTGGAGCGCCGTCAAAATGAAAACGGTTAATCTCCCAGCTTCGCTTAAGGCTAATGGTGAGTACAGTCGAACGATTAAATTTTATACCTTCGGCTGTAAGGTAAATCAATACGAAACGCAGGCCATCCGGGAGCAATTTTTAACCAGTGGTTTTGAAGAAATAGGCAATGGCAAAGTTGCCGATATTTACCTTATCAATACCTGCACCGTTACACAGAGAGCGGACGCAGGTTCTCTATATTGCCTCCGTCGGGCAAGAAGAGAAAACCCTAAAGCAAAAATTGTTGTTACGGGCTGTTTGACAGAGTTAGACAGCGTTAGAATCAGAAAAATTAAAGCCGTAGATTTGATTGTTAAAAATAGCGATAAGGATAAAATAATAAATTTTTTTAACGGGCAAACGGGAAAACGGGCAAACGGGATAACGAATTTCAAAGGCCACACCCGCGCATTTTTAAAGATACAGGACGGCTGCAATAATTTTTGTTCCTATTGCAAGGTGCCTTTGGTAAGAGGTAAGTCGCGTAGTAAGCCTCTAAGTGTACTCCTTAAGGAGGCAGGCCGGCTGGTAAAAAACGGCATTAAGGAGATAGTGCTTTGCGGTATTTGTTTAGGTTCCTACGGAAAGGATTTAAGCCCCGGGATTAGTCTTGTGGATGCGATTAACGGCCTGGCAAAGATAGAGGGACTTCTACGGATAAGGCTTAGCTCAATAGAAGCAGCTGATGTTTCGGATGAGCTGATAGAAAGGATGGCGGGGTCCAAAAAGCTATGCCGGCACCTGCATATACCCATCCAAAGCGGCGATGACGAAGTATTAAAAAAAATGAACCGCCGCTATACCCGGGCCGGTTATACGGATTTGATAAACAAAATAAAATCCCGGATGCCATTAGTAGCCATAACCACTGATATCCTGGTAGGTTTTCCCGGAGAGTCTGATGATAATTTCCGGAATACCGCGGATTTAATCAGGGAGACAGCGCCTTTAAAGACGCATATTTTCCCTTATTCGGCAAGAAAAGGAACTTTTGCCGCCGATAATTACAAACAGGAATTAAGTCCTGGAATAATAAAGGAAAGAATCGCCCTACTTAACGATATTGCCGCTGACAGCGCGATTGGATATAAGAAGCAGTTTTTAAATAGAACTATGGAAGTGCTTATTGAGGGGCGCGTAAAGGATGACAGGTGTTACTGGCAGGGGCGCACGAATAATTATATGAAGGTTATGGTTAAAACCGGTCTTGATTTAGCGAACAAAATAATCAATTTACGGATGAAGAGGCTGGTTAAAGATTATATCCTCGCGAAATAGACGGTTACTAAAATGGCTATTTGGCATAGCATATCAAGTGTTAGATAAAAGGAAGAAAGCGCTTTCCTTGACATAACCCATTATATATGCTATACTTTACTAACTTTTATAATCCCAGGGGAAAATAATATGGTTTTACAGATCATAAAACAGATGAATTGGTTAGATTTTTTAGTCATAATCCTTTTATTTAGAATGAGTTATGCTTCTACAAAAAGCGGGTTCTTCGTTGCGCTGTTTAATCTATTGGGAGCGGTACTTGCCTGCTATATTGCTCTGCATTATTATGCGCGTTTAGGCGATTTTTGCGGAACGTATATTCCTACCCCGCCTAATGTCCCGCTTGAGATATGGGACCTGATCGCCTTTTCGGCGCTGGGTATGCTGGGTTACGCGGTATTGATCATCCTACGGGAGGCTTTTTCCCGGTTCATAAAGGCAGAAGCAGTTTCCTTGCTCAACAAATGGGGCGCGTCGATATTAGGCGTTGCGCGGGGGTTGCTCTTGATTTCGCTGATGATATTCTTTTTATCTATTCCCGTAATAGATTATTTTACTGACAGTGTCAAGAAATCTTTTTTTAGTAAAGACCTGATCAAGGTCTCTACGTCAACTTATACTTTTTTGTGGAGTAATCTGGTTTCCAAGTTCAGTCCGCAAGAAAAATTTAACACGGCAGTTTTAGAGGTGCAGAACGAGGCATTGAATCAATGAAGCTCATCGATTTGTTCAGCCTGGCGATTGAATTCGGCGGGCAGAATGACCCCCGGGGGAAAGGCCGCTTCGAGTATGCCGACAGCCGCATCCTTTACGGCAGAAAGGACGCCGAGATTAAAAAGGTGATGGTCGGCATAGATATAGAAGCGCCTGAAATCCTGCTTGCGGAGAGAATCCGGCAGAGGGAAGGCCTGGATTTGGTCATTGCCCATCATCCTGAAGGGAGCGCCTGGGCAAGTTTTTACGAAGTAATGGACCTGCAGATAGATATGCTGCAAAAAACGGGGATACGCCGGCCCGTAGCCGAAGCCATGGTAGAAGAAAGAAAAAGAGAGGTTGCGCGTAAGGTTTTGTCTGCGAACCACATGCGTACGGTTGATGCCGCAAGGCTCTTGGATATTCCTTTAGTCTGCCTGCATACGGTGGCGGATAACTTTGCTTCCACTTATATTCATAGGCTTCTGCATCAAAACAAGCCCAGGCGGTTACAGGACGTTATAGATATTTTAGAAAAAGTTCCCGAATACAAACTGGCTATGAAAGCAGAATGCGGGCCGCGGATTATCCTGGGCAGCCCGGGGCGGCAGGCCGGTAAAATTTTTGTGGAGATGACGGGGGGAACCGAGGGCTCGCGCAAGGTTTTTGATAAGCTCTACAAGACCGGGATAAGGACTTTGGTTTCCATGCACTTGAGTGAAGAGCATTTCCGCAAGGCCGGCGATGCCAATCTTAATGTGGTCATTGCCGGGCACATTTCTTCGGATACGCTGGGGCTTAACCTGCTTTTGGATAAAATTGAAAGGCATGGAAAATTAGAAGTAATTGAAAGTTCGGGTTTTAGAAGGATAAGGCGGTAGCTGATGGCTGGGCTTATCTCTCAGGATTTGCTCGATGAGATACTTAATAAGATAGATATCGTAGAAGTGGTAACGGGCTATATTCCGCTTAAGCGCGCAGGAAGGAATTTCCGTGCGCTCTGCCCCTTTCATCAGGAGAAGACCCCGTCGTTCATGGTTTCGCCGGACAGGCAAATCTATCATTGCTTTGGCTGCAGCAGCGGAGGCAACGCCTTTAATTTCCTGATGAAATATGAACGCCTGGAGTTTCCGGAAGCAGTCGAGGTGCTGGCAAAGAAGGCGGGGGTCAGGCTGCCTGAAGAGAAACAGGATTCTCACGCTGCGAGCATAAATCAGCAGATATATAAGGTTCTGGAGTTGGCGGAGCTTTTTTACCGGAATAGCCTAAATTCGGTTTCCGCTTCCGCAGTCAAGGGCTACCTGTTAAAAAGGAATATTAATGAAGAGGCCGCGCGGTTGTTCAGGCTGGGTTTTGCGCCTGACAATTGGGATGCGTTAATTAATGCCTTAAGAAGTAAAGGAATAAGCCTTTCCTTAATGGAAAAGGCCGGCCTGATTATCTCTAAGAGCGGCGGCGGTTATTACGACCGGTTCCGTAACCGCGTAATCTTCCCGATACTGGATGTAAAATCGAGAGTTATCGCTTTCGGCGCCAGGGTTTTGCCCGGTTCGGCTGCCGGCGTAAACGACAGCCAGGCAAAATACGTAAACTCGCCGGAAACCCCGATTTACACAAAAGGAAGGAATCTTTACAACCTGAATAACGCGTTAAAGGCGATAAGAGAGCTGGATTTTGCGGTTATTGTCGAGGGGTATCTTGACTGCATTCTACCTTATCAGCAGGGTTTGCATAATATCGTGGCTTCCCTGGGGACAGCGTTGACGAATGACCAGGTTAAGCTGCTTAAAAGATATACCGATAATGTGGTTATGGTTTACGACGGCGATGCTGCGGGCGAAATTGCCGCGGTCAGGTCGCTGGATATATTTGTGGAGGAAGGGGTAAGCGTAAAGGTCGTAGCGCTGCCGGCTGGCCATGATCCCGATTCCTTTGTGCGTAAAAACGGAATAGGGCATTTTCAGCAGCTTATCCAGGCAGGCAGCAACCTTTTTGACTACAAATTAAGGATCCTGCGGTCCCGTTATAACGCCGGCCAGATAGAAGGTAAGGCGTTGATTGCCCAGGAGATGCTGGTTACGATAAATAAGTTTAATAATGCGATTTTGAAATTCGATTATATCAAAAGATTATCCGAGGAACTGGATGTAAAAGAGGAAGCACTACGCCTGGAACTGGGTAAAATTAAGGATTACCGTCCGGCTGCGGCCGGTTCCCCGCCGGCAGCGGGGAAGGCGGTCAACATAAACCCTACGGAGAAGCTTTTGATAAAGTTAATGCTGGAAGAGGCCAGCGTCGGAAACAGGCTGAAGGACTATCTTGAGCCGGCAGATTTCCAGGATGAGCGCACCACCAAGATCGTATCGATTATGTTTGATTTGCTTGCGCAGGGGAAAAAAGTCAATTCCGGCACCTTGATAAATCACCTGGAACCGCATCAGGATTTATCGGCGGTAATTTCCGGATTAAGCTTACTGCCGGATACCTGCGGTGAGGACCGGGAGAAGGTAATCGATGACTGCGTATGCCGCCTGAAGAAACAGCGGCTTAAAACTAAAAGGGATTTTCTCCAAAGGGAAATAAAAAATGCCCAGAACATCAAGGACGACGAGCTCCTCAGGCGCCTGATGCAGGAATTTCATTGCATAACCAAAAACTTTGAGCAGCTTTATTCGGTTAAAAATAAAGCAACAGATAGAGGTGAAGATAAATGAAGAAACAGCAGTCTCCCAAAAAGGGGATCGAACGGATTATCGCCCTGGGTAAGCGTAAGGGGTTCCTTACTTACGATGAGGTAAACGACCTGTTGCCTACCGATATATCGTCTTCGGATGAGATTGACCAGCTTTTTGATCTCTTGGGCAGCCAGAATATCCAGCTATTGGAAAGCGGGGAAACCAGTTCTTCCATAGACAAAGAGTTGAGCCAGATATCCAAGATCGAAGCCATAGATGAGCAGATTAGGATAGAAAACAGGTTTATGCCTTTGGACGATCCGGTTAAAATGTACCTTAAGCAGATGGGTTCTATCCCGTTACTTTCCCGGGAGGATGAGATTGAGCTGGCCAAAAAGATTGAAGAAGCAGAAGATAAATTCAAGCGCGCGGTCTTATCTACTAAATTCGCCAGAGATTATATGATTACGGTAGCCGACAGTATCATTGAAGAAAAGGTAAATCTGGAAGAAATCGTCAAAGAAGATATCAGGATAAGGAAAGGTAATGTTTTGAATAAGTTCAAGCGGCTGATCAAACGTTTAAAGAAGAGCCGCAGCGAATCTGCCAATCTGGCCTTACTTATACAGTTTAATTTTATCACTTCGGTGATTGAATCGATTGTCCGCAGGATGTCCAGCCTTTGCCGGGAGTTGGATTATATCGAACGGCAGCGTAAAATGCCGCACCGGTCGACGGACGACAGAAGAAGGAAAGAGTTAAACACCCGGAGGCTGTTGATTATCAGGCAGCTGGGCGGGCCATACCGTATTATCAAGGAACAGCTAAAGGCGATTAAGGCAACACATGCCAGGTTCAGCCGCACTAAGAAAAGGCTGGTCGAGGCCAACTTGAGGCTGGTGGTAAGTATTGCCAAGAAATATACCAATCGCGGCCTCTCTTTCTTAGATTTAATACAGGAGGGCAACATCGGCCTGATGCGCGCGGTAGAAAAATTTGAATACAGGCGCGGATATAAATTTTCTACCTATGCTACCTGGTGGATAAGGCAGGCAATCACGCGCTCCATTGCCGACCAGGCAAGGACGATAAGAATACCCGTGCACATGACGGAAACGATAAACAAGATTATCCGTGTTTCGCGCATCTTCGTTCAGGAAAACGGACGCGAACCCACACCTGAGGAGGTTGCCCGGAATATGCGCATGCCCCAGGATAAAGTGAAATCGATATTGAAGGTCGCCCAGCAGCCGATATCTTTACAGATGCCCATCGGCGATGAAGGCGATACCCATTTCGGCGATTTTATCGAGGATAAGAAGGCGATTTCTCCCGCCAATGCCACCATCTGTTCTATGCTGAAAGAGGAGATGGGTTCGGCCTTAAGCACCCTTACCGAACGGGAAAAGAAAATTCTTACCCTGCGCTTCGGGATTACCGACGGCTGTCCCCGCACCCTTGAGGAAGTGGGCAATATCTTCAAGGTCACCCGCGAAAGGGTGCGCCAGATTGAAGCCAAGGCGCTGAAAAAATTAAGGCACCCTACCCGCTCAAGAAGGCTGCGCACGTTTCTGGACATGACCCTCGTGCATCAGAAGGAATATTAATATAGCCGCAACCGGCAAGAAAATCGCTTCGCGATAACTTACTGCGATTTTCGCAGTGGGTGATTTTTATACTTTCCTATACCCTAAAAAAGGAAAGAGGAGCCTATTTTCGCAAGTGATAATAGGATGTCGCGGATAATTCTCATTTCAGCAGGCGTATTAATATTTATTTTTTTTGCTACTTCGCCTTGCCTCTACGCAGAAAAGATATATCTAAAAAACGGTAACGTGGTCAACGAGGAAATATCCCGTCGCCAAAAAGGCACTATCTGGATTAAGCAGCAGGGAGGCGCAATAGGGTTTGACCTGCAGAATATCGAGAGAATCGAAAATGACGACGGTTCGATTTCCAAATATGATTACCCTTCCCTGCTTAAAACCATCCAAGAAGACATAATCCAAAAGAAATATGACAGCGCAATAAGGCTGTGCGGGGTTTTGCTGGAGTCTTTCCCCGATAATACCCAGATACATTATTTACGGGGTATATTAAGCCAGGAACGGGGCGATTTTTCGACGGCAGCCGAAGATTATAATTTTCTTGTCGAGCACAAATCTGCCGACGCGCGGATTTTCAATAACCTGGGAACGATTATTGCTAATAATAAGAATTACAATGAGGCGATGAGTTTATTTATTAAAGCGCTGGAAGAAAACCCCGCGATGATAGAGGCCCGCGAGAATCTGGGGCAGCTTTTGATACAGACAAAGGAATACGGCCGTGCCGTGGACGAGTATAAGAAAGTGGTTGACCTGCAGCCCGATAATATAGAAGCACTATATAATCTTGGGTTGGCGTATCTGAACTCTGGTAATTTGCAAGAGGCCAAAGCCCAGTATCAGAGAGTGTTGTCTATTAAACCGGAAGATGACGATGTAAATAAAATATTGAAATATATTGAGCAAAAAAGCACTGTGGTTCAGTAAGCCCCCACACCCTTGTCTGTAAAGATGCGGGGGTAAGCAACAAAGGATGTTTCAAATGTACAGGAAAAAAGGCTTTACCCTGCTGGAGATATTGATTGTAGTGGCCTTGATAGCAGCACTGTCGGCTGCTTTATTTGTTGCTTACCCCTATGTTATCAAGAAAGCTAAGAGTAAAGAGGCTTATATTAATGTAGATATGATAAGCAAAACCGAACAATTGCACAAATTTGACCAAGGCAGATATGCGGCAGCCAATAACACGGACGAGATTAACCAGATTTTGAATTTAAGCCTTGCGTCTAAGTACTATGAATATAAAGTAGTGATGCCTGAGGAGAATAGCTATCTGGTAATAGCCCAGATGATCGGCGAGGATATAGACGCATATCTTTCTGCCGGACAATTGCCGCCTGAGCCGATAGTCATTGTCACAGGGCCGGGTAAAATCGGCGGCGACTACGGCGGATATCTAGGGTCAGGCGGCAGTACCGGAGGAACCGGTGGCGGCGTGACTACGGGTGGCGGTATCGTAGATGACTTAGGCGGCTTAGACGACTTAGGCGGAGGAACCGGCGGCGGCACTACCGGCGGCGGCGGCACTACCGGCGGCGGCGGCACTACCGGCGGCGGTGGGACTACCGGTGGCGGTGGGACTACCGGTGGCGGTTCATATATAATACCTCCGCCGCAAGTATATGATTCTGATGTTATGGATGCCTTCAATATGCTTAATGGCGCTGCCAACGGTCAGTACTTTTATGATTTAATACAACGCAAGAAGATTTCTGTCATATATGACGAATTTTCTCAATATGGCGTATTCGGAGCTGCAGCCTTTTGGTGGGGCGTTACTCATAATACCATATATATAAATCAAGATTTAAAAACAACTGCTCCAGGGTCTGCGATTGCCAGTCTTATCTGTCATGAGGCTACCCATGCTGATTATGATTATTACCCTGAAAAGAGGATAGCCAGCACTTTAGAGCGACACCCGGAACTGACCAGAAATGATATCAGCATTGCAAGGGACAGCCAGGGCAATGAGTTATATTATGGCATTTATGATCCCGAAACTGACCAGATTATTTCAAGTATAGTTATTTATAACTCTATAGACCAGGAGTATAATTGTTTTTCCAGCCAAATAAATACCTGGAAAGAAATAAAAGGCAGTGATACTGATTATAATAACGATGGCTGGCAGTCGGTTTATGATCAGGGTGAGGATTATATGAAATCAGAGTTGAGAAGGCCCGTATATTACGGCGATTTACCTGAGTATTAAACTAATAGGAGATCTAATTATGACGCCTGCATCAAAAAAGATGCTTTTTACATATTTAATAATAGGGGTGATATCTATGTTGAGCGGTCAGGGGTGTTCTTCCGGTTTAAAATATGAGCATTATTCCAGCAAGGATCCAGCGATAAACATAACTATGGATTATATATCTGGCTGGTTATACAGCGAACATAGAGGTTCATATGACAGTTATGCCCAGGTTACCTTCTATGAGCCACCGGATAGAAAGGAAAAGGTTTACAAGGCAGGCATAATCATAACCGTAAAAGACAGCGCAAAGGTTGAAGTTAAGCCGCCTACGGTTGAGGCTTACGCAGAGGATTTACTGGCGAAGAGAATGAAGTTTAAAGATGCCAAGGTGTTGTCAAGGTCTAAGGTCAAGCTTCTGGAGACCGACGGCCTGGACATTGAGTTGTCTTATAAAACACTGGATAAGCTATATAACGTAGATGCTAAATTAATACCGGTAAAAGAGAGGGTGATTATTTTAAAGAAGGATGATAAATTTTACATCCTGAGATACCAAAACACAGAAGAGGATTTTGATAGATTTAGTAAGGCATTCAGCCATATCATTAAGACATTAAAGCTAAAGGAAAACTAGGCTCTGTATTTTTGAAGTTATATTATCGGCGCAGGGTTCGAGGGTTTAGCATGAAGAAAGAAAAGGCTTTTACTTTAATAGAGATAATCGTAGGATTGGTAATCCTGGGAATATTAATTGGTATTTCAGTTTATTCTTACCACCGCTTTATAGAGAAAGCGAGGAGCGCGGAGGCAATTCTCACCGCGGGGGTAATCAGGAGTGCCGAAGAGGGACATAAGCTGGATAAAGGCACTTTCGTGGCAGCTGATAATACGCAAGAGGTTAATGAACGTTTATTTTTAGACATAGTATCGAAATATTATGAATATAAAATAGTCAATGTAACAGACGATAATTTTTTGGTGATAGCTAAGAGGATAGGCGAAGAAGTAGACAGAGGGGATTTGCCTGCGGATACGATAGTGGTGGCAATGGATAGGACAGGCATGGTCGGAGGCGGCGGATATTCGGGTGGAGGTAGCAGCGCGGGCGGCGGTGGTGGTGGCTCTGGCGGCGGCGGTAGTGATACTTGGGGTGGTAGTAGCGGCGGTGGTGGTGGAGGAGGAGGCGGTGGCGGCGGCGGTTCTGGCGGCGGTGGCGGCGGCGGCTCTGGCGGCGGCGGCTCTGGCGGCGGCGACGACGGCGATGGCGGTGGTGGTGGAGGCGGAGGCGGTGGCGGCGACGACGGCGGCGGTGGCGGTGGAGGCGGCGGCGACATCCCGATTACGACTGTTTTGAATGTGCTACAGAGCTCCAGCGAAGGTTCCTATTTTTATAACTTGATATTGGAAAATAGCGTAACAGTTACTTATGCTGACTTAGGGGCTGGATACTTAGGTTTATGGGTTCCGCCCTGGTGGCTGCATTTCTATCCGGATGATAATGTCGTACCCAATACAATATATATAAACACCGCAGTGCAAAGTGATTGGACAAAAGAGGCTATCGCGGCAATCGCAATCCATGAGGCCCTGCATGCCGACTATGAATACGATAGGGAAAAGTGGATTGAGCTTACAATGGAGCGTTACGGGGTGGAGAGATCTGACCTCTCCTGGTACCTGGATCCCGTTACCTTCGACGACGTTCTCGGTGACAGTATTGACCAGGAATACAACGCTTTTTGCCAGGAGGCGGAGTTCTGGAAAGAGGTGCGCGGCCTTCAGCACAATGACGAACTGGACTATATATTGAGTCTCTACGAACAGGGCGGAAGCGAGTTAATGGATGCTATTGCCTCTTCTTACGCAGGCTATCCACCTTACGAGAAGGAGTTAGGATGAGAGATAGAGTAATTAAGATTTGTTTTTTTATCTTAACGGGAGCAATCTATATGTCAAATATTTACGGCTGTTCAGGCGGTTTGAAATATTCTCAATATTCCAGCAAAGACCCGGAATTAAATCTGACTGTAGATTATATACCGGGCTGGCTTTCTCGCGAACATCGCGGCCCGAATAATAGTTATGCCAGTGTCCTTTTCTATGAGGATAAAAAGGAGAAGGGTTTTAAGGCGCATATATCGATAACAGCAAAAAATAGCTCAACGACGCAAGTCAGCCCTTCAACTATAGATGCCTACACGGATGACTTAGTAGCAAAAAGGTTAAAGTTTAAAGACGCAAAGGTGCTGTCGAAATCCAAAATCAGGCTTTTAAATACCGAAGCTTCCAGTATTGAATTATCCTATAAAGCGCTGGATAAGCTCTATATGGTAGATGCCAAATTAATACCGGTAAAGGAAAGAGTGGTTATTTTAAAGAAAGGCGGTAAGTTGTACACCTTGATATACCAGAATAAAGAAGAGGAATTCAAAAAATTCAGTAACGCCTTCAGCCATATCATTAAGACATTAAAGTTCAAGGATGGCAAATAATCTCACGGCTATAGCCTTCCGTTTCTCTTTTCCCAATTCGCCGACCAATCAAGCCTTGACTCGCAAAGAAAAATCCTAATTTTTGTCTTGCCAAAAGTACTCTAAAATAGTATTATATATTACTAACCTTTTGTAACGAATAGGCTTTGAAGGTTATCTTTTAGCGGATTCGCTATGGGAAGATGAGGAAAATTATAGGGCCCATAGCTCAGTGGTAGAGCAGGTGACTCATAATCGAAAAAGGGCTCTTTCCGTAACTCAATGAGTGATAGGCCAATATGCACTTCTCCGTCGATAAGCGGAGATTATTTGTTTATGGCGATTTATGGCTCTTTGTGGCAAAATAGGGGCAGACCGGACACTTTTTGGACACCGGGGGGCGCCTGGCTGGGACCCGGGAAGGTCGCGCGCTGCCATGGTTAACCATGGATACCACGGACATATGTTGGTACATATGGGGGTTTACATATGCTGCATATGTCCGGATCCATGGTAAAACTACCATATGGTAGGCGAAAAAGGTCAAAAAATAGAGGAAATAGTCCTTGAAAACGCCCTAAAAAGTGTTATACTTAGGGTAGACAAATAGTAAAGAAAGTGGTTGACAAATAATAAAATTATAGTATAGTTAAGTTACTTACTCCCCGTTCGACTTCCCGCAAGGGCTCGGACGGGGTTTTTCACTTATAAGGGGAATTATGCCAGAGTCTACAGATGAACAACAGCCAATAAAGAAAAAAGCGGTCATTTTTTTTGATGGCCAAAATTTATATCGGGCAGCAAAGACTGCTTTTGGGTACCATTATCCTAATTATGATATTAAACTTTTGTCTGAGAGGGTATGCATAAGCAAAGATTGGGATTTAAGTGGTATTTATTTTTATACCGGAGTTCCCGATCCACAAGATGACCCCTTGTGGCATGGTTTTTGGAGTAGAAAAATAGCCCACATGGGACGATTAGGTATAAATATTTTTAATGGAAAATTGCGATATCATAACGAAGCGCTTAGATGTCCTTCTTGTAATATTGAATATACTTCTCTTGTTGGGCATGAAAAGGGTGTAGATGTTCAAATAGCTCTTGATATAATTCGATTGGCACACGATCAAAAGTTCGATATTGCAGTTATTTTTAGCCAGGATCAAGATTTAGCTGGGGTTGCTACTCAGGTAAGGATAATTGCTAATGAGAAGCTTCACTTAATGAAAGTACTTTCTGCTTTTCCAGTGAGTCCTACCGTAAGGAACGATCGAGGAATTAAAGGAATGGAATGGATTAAAATCGATAAGGCTACTTATGATTCCTGTATCGATCCTACGGATTACCGAAATCCTCCGACTAACCCATCTCCTTAATCTCTTTTTTAAAAATCCCGTTAGTTTCCCCCGCCCTTACGTCTATTATAGTAGGAGATGGGACATGCCTAAACCGTCAAAGAAACTAATCGAGGAAACCCGAGCCCTGATACGCCTTAAGTTTTTCCTGGAGGACGAAATAGGATTAAAGAAGGATCTGTATTTGAGGGATCTGAAAGTACTCCTGGGGATTCTATGCCGGCACGCGCTACAGTCGACAGATAAACTTAAATTTTAATTCTTGACAAAGCCGGCCGCATGATCTATATTTTCAGGTGCACGGAATGCAGCCGTGCAGCCGGGTAGCTCCCGGAGACATTCAGTAGTACGGGCCATCTTTTGGAATAGCAGAAGATGGCCCTTTTTGTTTGTCCAGGGCGCACCAAATTAAACGTATCCCTGGAATCCTATTTTATGTATTTAAGTCGGTGAGGGGATCTGCTACGGGTGGGGGAGAAGAGACCTGAAGCCAGGAAATTGCGCTTTTATTAGCTTGTCTGCCTTAAGTAATTCCTTATCTAGTTGTGCTTTCCTTCGTATTGTCCGGGCATAAATTTTGAGGAGTCTCTGATACTGGAAATACCGGCTAAAGTCTTTCTTAAGAACCTTCCCAATTTCAGTAATGACCGCCTCCGACGGGACTTTATTATGCTTTTCTATCTGCGTAATGTACACAGGATTGACGCCTACCTTGTCGGCAAGCTCGTAGACCTTCAGGCCGATTTCTTTTCGCCGTTCCCGGATTACCTCGCCTAAACTGCACGCGGACACATCAATTTTTGGGCTTTTCATGGCTCTAGTATAAAGCAAAACTAACCAAACGCAAAGTTATTATTTTGCTTGACAGGAAAAGCCCTTCATGGTATAGTAACTAACATAAGATAAGGTTAGTTCGTTTGCCGGAGAGGTCAGAACGGCAAAAAATTTTGTCCTTAACATTAGGAAAATTTAATCGGAAGGGAGGTGGATAGCATGGGATATATCAAACCAGAGGATATCGTCGGTTATGAGGTCGACATGGGCGATGGCAATACGCAGGTAGTATGCGCTGACTGTATCAGTCCGGAAGAACTCAAGGATATCAAAAAAGATAACATCATTGAGGATCCCAAAAACGCAGAGAAGAGCTGTTTTTGTGACCGCTGCGGAGAGCGGATATATTAAATAAGCAACGTCGGTCTTTCTGTTGGTTGCGTTATGGTATGGTGCGGTAAGGCGAGGCAAGGTAAGATTCGGAAAGGGGGTGGTGATATTGATAAGGGGAAACACAGCATTAAAGATAGCTCGGATTAACTGTGGCATGAAGCAACTGGACCTGGCCCGGCAGCTCGGGATATCCGAGAACCTGGTGAGCGCCTGGGAGACAGGCCGCGCATCGCCGCTGCCGGATATGCGCCATAGGATAGCCAAGATTTTGGGGAGCACGCCGGAGCAATTATTCAAAGAGTGTTATTAACCTGGGAGGAATAAAAAATGGAAACGAGAACTGAATTGTTATTGATCGCAAATACTATCGATTCTTGGATTGAAAAAAATCCCAAGAAAACCATCAAAGATATATCTGGGGAAAACGTTATTGCGATCCTGGTGGAAGAAGATGAACTCGCGATGATACGTGATAGTATCTTGGGTCAACGAAACGTTCATTTAACCAAAAAAGCCGCTGCTAAAAAACAAAAATGGGATAGAGAATACAAAGCAGCATTTAAAAAGCATTAACATGCGAATAGCTTTATATTGCCGCGTCTCAAAGAACGATGAAAGCCAGGATCCGCAGAACCAGCTGGATCCACTGCGCAGTTACGCCGGCGCCCTGGGGGGCGAAGTTGTAGGGGAATATGTTGATATGGCATCCGGAGGGAACGGTGACCGGGCGAATTTCCTGCAAATGCTGCAGGATGCCGAAAAGCATAAGTTTGACCTTCTATTGATCTGGGCCCTGGACCGGCTTTCCCGGGAAGGAATTTCAAATACTCTTGGGTACTTAGAGCGCCTTAAACGAAATGGCGTGGCCTTGAAGTCGCTGCAGGAGTCCTGGCTTGACACCCGGGATGACGGCCTAGGGCAACTGCTGCTGGCAATATTCTCCTGGGTGGCGCAACAGGAGCGCCGGCGCATCGTTGAGCGCACCAAGGCAGGCCTAGAGCGCGCTAGGAAGGCAGGAAAGCAGCTTGGCCGGCCACAAGGCGCCAAGGACCGTAAGAAAAGACGAAAATCAGGGTATTTCTTAAGATTTGCCAAAAAGTAATTTTATGCCTAAAGAACTCCAAACCACAAGTAATTTACCCGAAATAGTCACCCCGGTTATTGAATTAAAAGACTATATCCGCGACCAAATCCGGGAAGGCTTTAAGGGCGTTATGAAAGAGGCCTTTGACGAGTGGCTTGGTGATAAGCGGGCAAAGGAAATCCGGGACGAACGAGAGCAATTAAAAAAAGACCAGGAGTTTAGAGAGGATATGACCCGGTGGAAGGCGAAATTTGACGCAAAAATGGAAGAGGAAAACCACAACCCGACAATATCGTTTACAGAGGCAAGCAAACTGATAGGGTGCGATCGCCAAACGCTTGTCAGGCACGCAAAAGCGGGCAGGATACAAGCGGAACACGACGGCAGTATGGGGTGGTATATAAAGACAAACTACGCCAAATCTCTTAAGGATTTAGGCATTATAAAAGGCAAGCCGAATAAACCGAGGGAAATAAACGGTTACGTTACTGCTAACGAGTTAAAAAAAATGGGGCTAATGCCCTTAGAGAAAGAAACTTTAGGTATCCATAGAAAACAAGGCCGGATAAGGTATAAGACCAAGCGGATAAGTGGCAAAGAGGCCTTTCTCTACGAAATAGACCACATCAAGGAACTACTTAACGCCCCACCTCCCTGGTTACAAAAGAGCCTAAAATGGAGCAAGGCCTGTAAGGAAGAATTAAAAAGGGAAGAATGCGCCAAGCCTTAGGTTAAACAATATCGGGGCGGCGGGTCTATGTTTGATTAAGAGCATTACAGTATTTATCGACGCCAAGAAAGACGAGAAGGGCCTTCAACTGTTTCTCTGGAATGGGTTAAAAAGATATTGAAGGAGGCTTAGCAATTATCTATGGTGAAAACAAATGAAGCTTTCCCGAGTTTGTCGCAAGAATTTAATGTAACTCTTTGAAATCACGCAAGTTCTTTGTCAATTTTATGTTTTTGATAAAATACCACCTAAATACTTGCTTATTTGGTATAGCTTAAGGTG
>Ga0315279_10001418_pt1 | contig 40092 bp, 21 predicted proteins | sample YL17G06_20_MG_FD_203694 | JGI IMG/M metagenome (GOLD analysis project Ga0315279, IMG submission 203694) | Sediment microbial communities from Yellowstone Lake, YNP, Wyoming, USA - YL17G06_20 | ecosystem: Environmental > Aquatic > Freshwater > Lake > Sediment | place: USA: Wyoming | collected...
TTGCGATGGTAGTGTTAATGTTTCCGATGTAGTCTATTTAATCAACTATCTTTTCATAAGCGGACCACCGCCAGGCTGTTGAAAACAGGTCAAAGGCGAAAGGTGATAGGTTTTAGCGAAGAATTATATTGTCCGTAGGCACCTCAGATTCTGGACATACCAAAGCCCCAGTCCCGACTATCGGGATTGGGGCTTGTTTTTTGTCAAAAAGTGTATTTCGGATTTATCCTCCATACTTTCTTTTGAGGAGTTTCCCCATTTTTTCTATTCCCGCCCCGCAGACTAAAAGTCTGCGGCTACCAACCACCCTAATTAATATTTGGTATCTACATCCCGCCCTTTCTTTTTAGTTGACAAATATTGAAAAATATTTATCCTTCACTTAATTTTATCTGAAAGTGTGGATCATTTCGTTCACGCTGAAGGTTACTAAGTATGACCGAAGAAATCATTCTGATAACGATACTCGGTGGGCTTGCCGCCTTAGACAAGACCGAAGCCTACCAGACCATGTTCTCCCAGCCTCTTGTGAGCGGGGTGATAGTTGGTTTTTTCTTAAAGGACATTTCTACCGGGGTAAAGATGGGAATTCTCTTCCAGCTTGTCTATCTTTGGGTTATTCCGCTTGGAACCGCTATCTTCCCCGATTCCGCAATGGGAGGAATCGTAGGAACCTTTGGTTTTATAACGCTTTCGCGTTTTTTCCCCACAAGAGCCGATTTGGTTTTATTTTTGATCCTTCTTTACGTCATCCTATTCAGTCTTTTTGCTGGATGGACTTTGATAAGACAGAGAAAGCTTAACCTAAAACTCATCCGAAAAGCTGATCTTTATGCGGAAAAAGCGGAGACTTCTCCACAGGATCCTGCGGAAAAGATTAGCAAGCTCTTTTTCTGGGGGCTTTTGGGATCTTTTGGCAGGGGAGTCATCTTGACCGGATTGGGGATTTTGGGACTTTTTATTTTGGTGAAACCCATTATAGGGTTTTTCCATTTTGTCCCATCCCATTTTTTTAATGGCATTGAGATACCCATCTTGGCATTTGGTGTGGGCACAATGTTTCACTTTTTCGGAAAAAGGAAAAATGTTGTCTGGCTCGGTGTGGGCTTGAGTCTGGGAATTGTTTTCCTTTTAATTTAGAGAATTCGTATGAACGAATACGCATAATAAGAAAGTGTCGCATTATGGGGAAGATTTCAAAGCTCGATCTTTTTAGATTATATTTAAGATCGTTCTTTATTCAAACTGGTTGGAATTATGAAAGAATGATTGCCCTGGGTTTCACCTGGATTTTGCTCCCCCTGGGGAAGAAGCTATATCCGCCCAAAGAGGAAAAGAAAAGATTCTTAAGAAGGCATCTTTTGACCTTCAACGCTAATCCCTATTTTGCCAGCTACGCTTTGGGAGGGGTAGCCAAGTTGGAAGAAATGGGAGCTTCCGAGGAAGAGATTGGCAAATTCAAGGATTCCTTGAGGGGTCCTCTGGGAGCTTTAGGAGACAATTTGATCTGGATGAACTTAAGACCAGCTCTTTTGATTTTAGGAATAATTTTGGCTCAGGCCTTGGGCGGACTCGGAGCTTTGGGCTTTTGGCTTCTTTACAACCTTCATCAGGTCTATCTTCGGGCGCGGGGGGTTTTCAAAGGATATGCTCTGGGCGGAAAGCTTGATTCTGATCTACGATCAGGATATTATCCGAAGATGCTCAAATGGGTCAGCCGAATGGGAGCAGTTTTACTGGGAATCTTTCTTGTGCTGAAATTGAACGAAAGAATTCCAGAAAAGGTTGAAAATGTGATCATTTTCCTCTTACTTGTTTTTCTTACAATCTTTGGATCAAGAAAGAATATTAATCCTAACTATTTGCTATTAGCTTGTCTTTTCTCTTTCTTGCTGGCAAAGTGGATTGAGGTTTTGATCTGATTTATTTTATCTTTTCAATCAATTCTGATTCAGTTTGGGAAAATCAAAGGTATATGCCTGGTAAAATTATAAAGAAACTATTCTCTTTCAAATTCATTGCCCTGGTTTATGCGGTTCTAATTTTCATTATTTCCAGCATCCCGCAAATTACCCTCCCTTTTTTAGGATTTACACTTGAAGACAAAGTTTATCATTTCCTTGAATATGCAATTTTTTCCTTTCTTTTGTTCTTGGCTTTTTTCAAATCCCAAAGGGATTTCTTCAGAAGGAACGTTTTTCTTTTCTCTTCCTTGATTGGGATAATCTACGCCTACTCGGATGAATTTCATCAGAGGTTTGTTCCTGGAAGGTTGTATGATCTTTACGATTTTCTGGCCGATTGTTTGGGGATAATCCTGATCCAAACAATTTTGTGGGGTTATCGGGAATGGAAAAATCGGAGAGGGGTTGCGCCTCCGGGTGGCTGATCCTGAAGGGAAGTCAGTAGACAATCTGCTGTGGGCGATGAAAATTTTTCCATTCAGGATGAATCCATTACTTATATGAAGATCCGCAATTACCTTTGTATTAGTTTTTGGTAGACCTGTTCACCATAGAAAGAAAAGCCCCAATCCCGATAAATGGGGACTGGGGTTTTGGTATGTCCAGAACGAAAGGTGTCTACGGGCACTATAATCCTTCGCTAAAACCTATCACCTTTCACCTGTTTTCAGCAGCCTGGTGGTGGTCCTTCAATAAACAGGTAATTGATTAAGTAAACCACATCCGTACTATTGACCATCCCGTCACAATTGGCATCCCCGACCCATAAAGGATTAGGTGCCGGCCCATTGATAAAGAGGTAATTTATCAGATATATAACGTCATCTAAATTGATCTTTCCATCTCGGTTGGCATCCCCTCGAATGGAGGTGCTCTGGTTCAACAGAACAGAGACATTGTCGGAATTGGAATTTGCCGTGGCTAAGTCGAGGTCCCCATCTTCATCAAAATCAGCGGCAAAAATAGAACTAGGCCAGGTGCCAACTGGATAAGTGGAATCGGAGGTGAAAGTGCCATCTCCATTATTTAGAAGAATAGAGACATTTTCGGACATCTGATTGGTGACTGCTAAGTCTATGTCGGAATCACCATCCAAATCGGAGGCAAAGACCGAATAAGTACAAGTGGCAGTCCAATAGGTAGAATCAAGGGAAAAGGTAGCATCTCCATTATTCAAGAAAACATTGACATAGCCCATATATTCTGAGTAGTGATTGGCAGTCGCTAAATCATTGTCACTATCTCCATCCAAATCAGCGGCAAAAACAGAAAAAGGACCATAGCCTGAGGCATAGGATGAGTCCAAAACGAAACTACCTTTTCCGTTATTCAAAAGAACGGAAACCCAACCAGATAAGCCACTGGCAGTTACCAAATCCAAATCATGGTCATTATCCAAATCAGAAGCAAAAACTGAAACCGGGGAAGCGCTTAATGGATAAGCTGTGTAAGGGGTAAAGGTGCCATCTCCATTGTTCAGAAGAACCGAGACATTGTTGGAGGAGAAATAATTGGCAGTAGCTAAATCCATGTCACCATCACCATCCAAATCAGCGGCAAAAACTGATTGGGCTATGCCGCCAACATAATAATTCCCATAAGGGGCAAAGGTCCCATCACCATTGTTCAGAAGAATCCTGACATAACCCATATATTCCCCCTCCTCCTTTGCCACTGCCAAATCATTGTCCCCATCTTTATCGAAATCAGCCGCACAAATGGAATAGGGACGCCAGCCAATAAGATAGGTCGAATCTTTGACAAAAGTCCCATCACCGTTATTCAGTAAAATCCAGACTTTGCCAGGATTATCACCAGTAACTGCCAAATCAATATCACCATCACCATCCAGATCACTGGCACAAAGAGAGCGGGGGTCATTACCAACTGGATGGATTGAATCTGAGGAGAAAGTAGCATTGCCATCCAAAGCTCCTAATGTAAAAGAAAAGACATAGCTGGTGTCGGAATTCAAAGGAATCCCTTGAGATGATTTTATGTCAGAGGTTAAAGCCACAGTTACTATTTCCCCAAAGTCAAAATCATTCTGCGGGTTGAAAGTTGCGGTCTTGGTTTGACTGTCATAGGTTATGGTCCCTGGATGCAGTCCTGTCAACATCCCATTCACCACAAAAGTGGAATCATTTATAGTGGTTTCATTCATATCAATATCAAAAGTCACTGTTATATTTGTAGAAGCAGGCACGTTTAACTCATTCTCTACAGGTGTGGTGGAAACGATGCGGGGCACGGTATCCTGTGCTGGACTCCAATCCGAAATTTTTGCCTTCATTGTATCAGCTCTGGCTGATGGGGCTAAAAATAGAAAACCCATACACAATAATGCAACCCCGATGACCGGCAAAAATCTCTCTCTATTCATAATTCCTCCTCGGTAAATGGGATTTTTGTTATGGACATGGAAAAACCGCTTTCCTTCAAATAAGACAAGCGTATATGAACAGATCATATACTCTCTGAGCTTAATCTACAAAGAATCCTCGGTTTGTCAATGGTTTTTCTTAAGATTTTTGTGGATACCGCATACAGATCGTGCACTTGCGGATGCATTCATACAAATTTTGACAAAAAAAAAGAAGCCCCAATCCCGATAGACGGGACTGGGGCTTTGGTATGTCCAGAATTAGAGGTGTCTACGGGCACTATAATCTTTCGCTAAAACCTCTCACCTATTACCTTTGACCTGATTTCAGCAGCCTGGCGATGGTCCTCCAACAAACAAAAAATTGATCAAGTAGACCACATCCGAAACATTGACCGAGCCGTCACAATTGGCATCTCCAGCCTCTTCAGACGGAACAGGTGGTGGACCATCTACGAAAAGATAATTGATCAGATAGACCACGTCATTTACGTTGATCCAACCATCCCCGTTAGCGTCGCCACGCATATAGCCTATGGTATAAACCTGTCCCTGATAGGGGATATAGTTGTGCTTGGTTACGGTTACATACATGGTTCCTTCCGAAGATGGCAAGGGATTAAAGCTAATGTCTCCGCTGGCATTAGTGTATCCAGTCAGGTAAACCTCGTTCGCCTTCCATAAACAGACGTAAGCTGATTCTACAGAAGCAAGAGTGGTTGAATTCTCAACATGTACCGGGAACGACGATTTTCCCTCTGGAAATGTGTCCTGATGGCTCACGGAAAAACTATCCAGCGAATCTGTCCAGATCGGCATCGCCGGTTCACCCAAAAGGTTGAAAGTCCATTCACAGTGTTTATCAATCGGTTGCATACCGGTATACTGATGCTTAGCATCGGCAAGGGTCTGACCGAGATTATACTTGTTGTGGCTAAACAGTGCAACCCACCAATCCTTGTCCAGTGCGCCTGAATAGGCATATGGATTGCCGGAAGCTCCCCATCCATCCCGAGTGTTGCCAGTGAAAGCCACCCCCGCCTGATTGGGGTTGTAGAGGACAAAATGCTCAGCAATGCAATCATTGGCATCCATATAATTTGGCAGACAACCCAAAGAGACTACAATAGACGTTTGATCGTCGTTTCCAAGATTATCTACATCGGAGTTGTCAATATACCAACCGTGGTTTAGGTCACCTGTGCCCAGGACAGTTATGTTGGAATGGTCGGCATGATTCACCAGGTGTTGGCCTTGATCGAGGTAGAACATCACGCTATCTCTGTGGTTCCCTCCATGAGTATCGTAAACTCTATGTGTGTTGAAGTATGTTGGAATTAAGGTGGTTCTTACATTCTCCTTCAACACTTGAAGACCCGTTCCAGCGACCAAGTCCATTCCTATGAGCAAGACGTCCAGTAGATAATTTGTTCGGACAGGATTTTTTTCGTATTTCAGAACCTTATTCACAAATGTGGTGACCTCAGCAGTGGCTCCCACGGAAGCCCTCCCTACATAAACCTCATGGACCCAGTCATTATCATAGTCCGAATAGTATTGATCACTGGGTGTGCTCTCACTATTGTAGTAAGTTCTGTAAACAAATGGAACAGTCTGTGTCTCACCACCCATAAGAAAATAAATTGTTCCCCAAGTAGAATTGGCATCAATGACGAAGGCACGGATCTTTATAGTGTCTGCTGAACCTGAGTAATTGCTGTAAATCCAGCTCGCAAGAACTATTGTATCCCTTACCCCTCTCTGATTGTGCCAGTCAACCAGGGGTTGGAAGTATGAAGCGTAAGTGGCGGAGGTGATAATCACATGATCAAAGTCTCCACCCGGGAGCGCCATCGAGCTGCCCATTTTAAACGCTGTGTTTAACCTGACATCCTCAGGGTTTACCACCATATCTTTGACCGTCTGCTCATATATATTTCTGTTTTTCTCGGAGATATTTGGCGAAAGGTAATCACCACATTCATATCCCCCCACACCTTCGATAACCAGGGTGAGAGAAGTGTAAAGTGTAAGTCTTTTTTCGCTTGGAACATATCGCAGAGGATAAACCTGGATCACCGCTATACCCTGACCGGCTAAATCAGTTTGCTGGGTAAACTCCACCAACTTTGTCGGATAGGGCTGGCTGGACCCATAAGTCAGAGGATCCGGTTGGATAAAGTCCACATCCTTATCGGAAAGCCCAATCTTTATCGGTGGCTGAGAAGGAAAGATATTATATTCGCCCGGGATTTCCACTTCAGTTGTGTTCAAAACCTGCACACTCTTTACCGCCATTCCCGCCGGCAGTGCTATCCTTAACTCTTTTGATGGCAACATAGGTTTTCCAAGCTCGGCGAGAAAGTCGCCGTCCTTCAAGGTTACCATGTCGTATCCCATCAGTTTGCCAGATGATAGCTCGTCTTGAGAGAACTGGGCCGTATACTGGATTTTGTAAGCATCCTCTGATAAAACCGGTCTGGCAAAAAACACAATGGATAGTGCAATCAGCAGTAAAATGATTAACTTTGATTTACTCATTTTTCTCTCCTTATCTGTTGGATTATTGGTTGACAGGAAATACCGAATTAAAAAGGTTTTCATCTCATTTCATTCTCCTTTCATTACGGTTATATTTCCCTCCCTTTCTTTAAGACGAGGGAATTTGGATCTAACATAAGTGCACCAAGAATCATCAAATTTCGCAAAGAGAACCCACCTGACCGTTAAAAAAAAACTTTCTTCCTTCAAGCAGGACAAACCTAATATCGGCTGACCATATACTCTACCTTTAATTTACGAAAATTTCCCCATTTGTCAATGGTTTTTTTTGAAGCTTTCCCACTTTTGGTGCAAAGATTTTGTATAAGTGATTTGAGTTAAGATGGTTATATGATTTTTTTGTGATTTAACCTAATTCCCCTTTTAGATACCTGGTTACTTGATAAAGTTTGAGATAATCCAGCCTCCCTTTAGGAATCTTAAAGGCACAGCAGACCTTCTCCATTTGCCTCCCTCCCCATCCCAAAATTCTTTAACTCTCTTCCCTAAAATCTAAAATCAAAACCAAAAATTTGCACCATTAACGGGAAAGTCCCCTTTTTTTTGAGTTTCTTATAGATACCAAATACAAATTCGTATCAATGCTTCACATCATACACTGTTTGAGAAAAAAACGAAGCCCCATTCCTGGTAGGTGGAAACTGGGGCTTCTATGAAATTCTTTATCGCTAATCTCTACGGACAACCCGGCGGTGGGCTTCCTGGAACAAATAGGTAGTTGATAAGATAGACGATGTCATTGATATTAACCACATCATCACAATTGACATCTCCAGCCTGCCAAGGCTGAGGTGCGGGTCCACTTATGAAAAGGTAATTTATTAGATACACAGCGTCAGTTACATTTATCTCCCCATCTCCATTGGCATCCCCACGCAAAAAGCTATATTGGCTCAAATTATAAGAGTAACCTGCTGGTCCATAGCGTCCTGCAAAATTAAAAAGATGGGTTACTACCATTATGACCTGGTCGTAACTTTTGAAATAAGGAATTAAAAGCTCACCAGAAGGGTTTCCATTTAAAGGCATTTTCAAATAAGAAGAGCCAGAGGGTTTATGCAAAATCAAATCCATTCCATAAACATAGTAACTATTTCCAGAAAAAGTGAGTTTATAAGTTCCGGTATCAGCAAAAGAGGTTTTGAAAAGAATATAATTGGCACCGTAACTTTCAGGCCCCGAGCTTCCAACCGCTCCAGAGGCGGGATAAGAAGAATAGGTGGCAATATAAATCACCGTATCCTGAGGGAAGAAGAAAGCGCCTTCGCTGTAATGATTTCCATCATCCCTGCCATTGGTGAACCAATTCCAGACTGCAAATTCCTGGAACTCATCATTCATGGAAGTTCCATAGTTGAGAAGAAGGGTAAAGTTAACTGCGGCACAGGCGTAGGTCTGCATATAGTTTAACCAGATGGAATACAAAATGTCCCTGCCAAAATTTTCGGAAAGATATTGATTCCAAATCCAGGAGGCATACATATGCCTGTCGGATTGGTGATATAAAGATTGATAAGAGACCGGAAGATAGCTGTTCAAATAATAATAAACATCATTCAGCTCGTCCCAGACCGATTCCTCAATCCAGTTAGAGGAAGACTCGTAGAGCCAGGAGGTGTAATCCTCGTCATAAATCCAGATCTGTCCGGTAAAGACAAATTGACAGGCGTGGAAAAACTCATGGGGACAGGTGGCTTTGCAAAAGGGGAGCGGGTCGTCGGGATAACGGGGGATTCTTAAATCATTTCCAATATCAATATAGCTGGTAATGGCATAAGGTCTGTCTGGATACTGAGAGGACGGCTCTTCTCCTGCGGTATAACCGTAGGGCTGGTCAATATAAACGTCATACAGAGAATCGCCGCCTGCTGTTCCATCAAAAGGCGGAGCATAATAACCCATTGAATCAACCTCCACGTACCAGGAGCGCTCCATATATTCCCCCACCCGGTTAACATAATCCGGCACCCCATCCGCTGGGTTTGTATCTTCCCAGGGGTGATAAACTGGATAAGAGCCTGCGGTATCGTAATGAACAACAAAATGAGTAGTGCGATAAATAAAAGGTTTTGGAGGTCTCGCTAAAAGCTGGTTTATCTTTTCTTTAGTTTCCAAAGAAAGTTTATCCCAATCTCTTTTCACTTCTATTATTAGAGGAGTTCCGCATTCCAACTCTTCCTCTTTGAAAATCTTAAACCTCTGGGGAAGATTTTCTTGGTTTCTCAAAGCGTAAATCAAATACAAGCATTTTTGGTCCAAGCTCAATTTTCTTTCCTGATATTCCTTTTCAATCAGATTCACTGCTTCAAAAAGCGAATACCTTTGAGCAGACAAAAGCGGAACATACAGAAAAGCCACCAAAACTAAAATGAAGAAAAAAACCTTTTTCATTTTAACCTCCATTTATTACATAGAATCCCTTTTTTTGGGTTTTCAATTTAATTCTTCGGACAAGAAAGCTAAAAGTTAAAATCCAAAGACTAAAATCTTTGCTCAATCTGCTTAAAAGATAACTCAAAGATCAGAAAAAGCAAGCAAAATTTTCACCAAAAGGAGAAAATAGTTTCCAAAAACATCTTGACTTTTGATAGCCCATATTTTTATTTGAGGCGAAAGAAGGGTATCCTGTTTAATTTGGTGTCAGATCAGGGATCTGACACCTCTTGAATGCCTCAGAAAATGGAGGATGAAAATGAGAAGAGGATCTAAATTCCAAAGCAAATTGTTCTTGATTTTAGCCATTAGCGCAATTCTTTTTTTAGCTTCTTGTCCGCTTTCTGCATTCGGTGGAAGTGGACTTAATCTGAAGATCGACAAAACAGTTCTGGATAATGGGCTGACCATTCTAACCTGTGAGGATCATACTGCTCCTACGGTGAGCTATCAAACCTTTGTAAATGTTGGCTCCCGGGATGAAGTGAAGCCAAAAGTCACTGGATTGGCGCATATCTTTGAGCATATGATGTTCCGCGGAACCGAAAAATATCCGGACTACGATCAAGCCATCGGAAATTTTGGTCCGGAGACCAATGCCTGGACCGGCAACGATTGCACGGATTACTTTGTGGACGTCAAAGCAGAGTATTTGGAAAAGGTGATAGAAGTGGAGGCGGACCGGATCAGAAACCTAAGATTTGACAATGAGACCTTCAGAACCGAATTGGGTCCGGTCAAGGAGGAGAGAAGAAGAGATCAGGTGGATGATCCGGGAGGTTTTTTGGGGGAAAAATTATATGAATTAGCTTACCAAAAACATACCTATCACCATCCGGTCTCCGGCTGGGAGGAAGATCTGGAGAAGAACATTCAGGTAGAGGATGGTTTGGAGTTTAAAAAAACCTTTTATTCTCCCGCATATTGCATTATTTCGATAGCAGGGAATTTCAAGACGGATGAAGTAATTGAATGGATTAAGAAATACTATGGGGATTGGGAAGCTCAAGTCCCTCCAGATATTCAGATTCCAGAGGAGCCGCCCCAGACAGAAGAGAGGGTGAAAGATCTCGTCTGGAAGGATAGCCAGATTTCCCCTAAATTGTTGATCGGATATCATGGACCGAATGCAAATGCTCTAACCAATGATTTTGCGGCTCTGAAAATCATAAGCAAAATTCTATTTTTGGGGAGCGGACGGCTAACCAAAAAGCTTTACCAAGATCTGCAACTGGTGGATCAGGTTTGGGGAGACATTGAAGAGAATAAAGACCCGGGACTATTTGTAATTGGCGCCAATTTGAAAAAGGATAAATCCATTGATGAGGTGAAGTTAATAATTTTTGAGGAGATAGAGAAATTAAGGGAAGGAGCGGTGACTGGAAAGGAATTGCAAAAAGCCAAGAATTCATTAAAAGCGGATCTGCTTTACAGGCTTGATCATCCCCACGCCATTGCTGGTACCATTGGATTTTCGCAAGTGGTCGGTGGCGATCATAATCTATTCACCAAGTTGCAGGAAAAATATGAACAGATCACGGTGAAGGACGTGCAAGAGGTGGCTTCCCGCATTTTTGCGCCGACAAATCGAACCGTGGTTACGCTTGTGCCCAAGACGTAGACTGGGCAACTGCCAAAAAATAATGATGCTTGACGAATGACGAATAAAAGCTAAAAGATTCCCAACAGATGAAACAGATGAAGCAGATGTAAAATAAAAAGAAATGACCAATGACGAATCACTGAGAACTGGCGACTGGTGATACTGACGTTACTGGCGATACTGGCGTTACTGACCTTTGTTTTTATAATTTTTTTCATAGTTAAAAGGTTCAAGGGTTCGTTTATGCTCACTGCAGATGGTTCGGCGATGCTCACCATGAACAGAGTTCATATTTGGTCTCCCATATACAGGCACCCTATCCCGATCACCATCAAAGTTGGGGTGATTTTGGTTCGAAGGTTAGAAGGTTAAAGGCTCAAAGGGTTAGAATTCATGGTGGATTTCCCAACAGAGGAAACGTGAAAAGAAATGACGAATGACAGATGATTAATGACGGATAGGAAAATCATTCACGGGTGAGGGAGGAGATTAAGTAGACCTCACCCCCTGACCCCCTCTCCTTGAGGGTGTGTCAGAATTTCGGTTTTTGTAGCCGCAGACTTTAGTCTGCGAAAACCGTTTGTTGAATTCCAACAGCTTACGTCCATATGGACGGCTACAACCTCAAAACACAATTATGACACAGTCTCACTTGTGGAGAGGGGGACTAAGGGGGAGAGGTAAAATCCAGCACCTAACTCAAGGTCATCAACTATTTAACTTGATGTCTCTTGTAACTATAAGCTGTTCTAACTGATTTTAGTCAGGTTTAGGTGCTAACGCCACTAAAGTGGCTTAGAACTAGACTTTAATCCTTATGGAAACAGGGTATGAGGCATAGTGGGTGAGGTAAGAATCCAGCACCTAACTTAAGTTAGGTGCGGGTTATTCTAAATCGAAGTAGGAGGATATATGAAATCGAATTTCGTCAAATACTTTTTTCTAACTATTGTTTTATTCTTCTTCTCTCTTAATCTCTTTTGCACAACTTCGATCGAGACGGGTTTAAAAGTCATTGAGGTAAAAAAACCGGGCATACCGGTGATTCATTTTAAAGTTATGATCAAATCCGGCTCGATGGATGATCCGAAAGGTAAAGAGGGATTAGCTTATTTCACGGGCAATCTTTTGAGAAGAGGAACCAAATCGTATTCCCGGGAAGAGATAGAGGACATGCTTGATTTTATCTCCGCCGGATTGGATATTCGAACGGACAAGGAGGTTATCGTCATCTCCGGAACCACTTTGAAGGAAAATCTGGAAAAGTTTTATCATATCTTCACCGAAGTGATTTTAAATCCCACCTTTCCCCAGGAGGAAATCGAAAAGATGAAGGAGGATCAGATAAATGCCATCGAAAATATCAAACAGGATGATACAGAGTTAGCTTTTCAGGTTTTTGAGAATTTTTTGTTTCGAGGACATCCTTACGGGCATTTGGTGCAAGGGAAAATCTCCGCGGTCAAAAATTTCACCCGTGACGACGTCCTCGATTTTTATAACAAACATTTTTTAAGAAATAATATCCTCCTGGGGATTGCCGGAGATTTCGATGATAACATAAGAAATGCGTTCAAGACCGACCTTTCTCAGCTAAGAGAAGGTGAGCTTACCTCTGGTGAAGCTATTGTTCCACAATTGGTTGGAAAAAAGGTGTTTCTCATTGAAAAAGAGGGAAGAACTCAGACCCAGCTAAGGATCGGACACCCTTTGACCATAACCCGAAAGGATCCCGATTTTGTCCCTCTTTATCTTGCCAACATTTATCTGGGCAGACATCGGGTATCCTCGGGAAGATTATACCAAACCGTCAGATCGGAGAGGGGCTTATGTTATGGGGCTTATAGTTACGTGGAACATTTCCAGCAAGCCGGATGGTCAAAGCTGGCACAGCCTAACGTTCCAAGACAAGCTCAATATTTTTCCATGTGGAGCTATCCCAAAAGCATAAACGGAAAGTTCGTGGCCAAGTTAGCCTTAAAAGAAATGTCCGATCTGGTCGAATTTGGAATAAATGAGGAGGCTTTTAACTTTGTCAAGAATTTTGAGAAGAATCATATCCCTTTTGAGCTGGAAACTCCCGAAAGGAAATTAGGGCTTTTGATGGATGAGGAGTTTTACGGAAATCCCGGGTTTTGGGAAAATTTTGAAAAGAGAGCCGAAGACATCACCTCTGAAGAAGTAAAAAAAGTGGTCAAAGAATATCTTTCACCTGACAACGTTGCCCTTGTGGCTTTGGTTTCTTTTGGGGAGGAATTCAAAAGAGAGCTTCTATCTGACGAGACGAAAATAGAATATCCATCCGGGGTAGACCCTGATGCTCTAAAAAGTGCGGATGAGAAGATCAAGGCATATAACTTAGATTTGAAGCCGGAGAATTTTGAGATAGTAAAAGTTTCGGAACTTTTTCAATGAGAAAAAGGAGGGTGAAAATTCGTATGAATGCGGCGCATCAGATTCTTTAGGAAATGCCTTGATTGTCATGGATGCCCTCGTATGTGACGCTAAAGCAATGTATGGTAGAGGACGAGGCGTCCTCTACCAAGGAGGGAGGTGTCATGACTGAGGTCCTAACACAACCCAAAACTATCAAACTAATGTAGCGATACTAAAACCTTAATCACGCCTGTGCTCGAGGTTAACGGCTCGAGCGCCTTTCCCAGTACTGTTCCGACTTTCGGATTGTCATCCCGCATGGCATGACCCGGAGTGCTGGAGGTCACCAGTAAATCTCCTGGACTGATGGCACCATTCTCCGCTGAAACCTTGCACGGGACGATCCCGACTATAGCTAAGGGTATTTCGTTGAACTCAGATGCCATGTCCTCAAGCGTGTAAGTGCCGCTTTCCACATCTGGACGGGCTGTCGGTTTGTCCCATTCTCTCTCGGAGCCGAGGAATCCAGGTTTGGTGCTATATATGCCAGCCACCAGAGTGGATCGGGATTCAGCGGATTTCACCACCGAACGTATGTTCTTGGGATCAATCACCATCACATCCCCAGATTCAGCGGTAAAGGCGCCGGCGCTGACCGCAATCATCTCCGAGAAGTCCGCAGCAGGTGTATGAAAACCACCGTCAGCATAGACATCACCGTCATTCTCCACTACAAATTCGTAATCTGTTGGTCCGCGCTTACATGCTATGGACATTCCATCGGAACCAACGGGAACCAGAATCTCGAGCAGCACATGCTCACCGAATGGCACACTCTCGGTTCGCTCGATAGTGACCACCGCTGCTACACTCCCGCTCTTGGTGTTTGCAACGTAGAGCGTTCGCGAGCTGGATGCCTCTTCAACATGCAATCGCGCGCTTGGATTAGAAACACCGATCCCCACGTTAGCGAAACCAAAAGTCAGCTCTCCCCAGCTACTGGCATCACGATCGTATACCTGGATAGCTCCTCGATTAAGGTCGGGATCATAAACGAGTTCCATCCCTTCGTCGCTTGTTGGATAAGTAGGCGTACCATCGCCGCGGATCCACACTACATCAGCAAAACTGGATTTTCCTCCATCGTTTTGAAAATAAAGCGTGCTGGAGGTCGTGCCCGAACCTTTTGCCATGATCTCGTTGTCATCGAAGGCGAGATGGTCTCCTGTGGATGAGCCTATGTAAAAGTATCCGCCACCTGCTGTGCCTGCCTCCACATCATTTCCTCCATCTACATGAAGGTTGACCGCGGGATCGCTCGTTCCAATGCCCACCTCGTTTGAGCTGGTTTGCAGAACCACTTCTGCACCTTCATCCACCCACCCACCTGCACTGGGGGCGCTCTCCACGGAATATGCGACTTGTGCTTTGTATGCATAAGGGACACTGATTAGCTGGATCCTCGGAGAAAGCTCTGGGCTTACTCCAATGCTTACTCCCAACCACCGGTTAGATCCACCGAACTCTGAAATCGGAATCGAAAGCTCGACGTTGAATAGCCCGTGATCAAACGGGTAATTGGGAATGGTGGTGGAGCACAAAGGTGCCCCTCCACCTGACACATCATAAAGCTTGAAGGTCAAATCATCGGGAACGGTTAATGGGTCACCGGAGTTGTCGGTCGCCATTCCCTGAACGTTGATCTTTTCAGGAACTATCATGGCAGCATAGGTGATGCCACAGAAAAACACTATCATCGAGACCATAAAAACTATACTTCTTTTCATCTTAGATACCTCCTTCTTCCCTTAAAACATTTGGGGAAGTGTGTTTTCTTCTTTAATTTGGCAAAGATTGATTGACAGTAATCCATATTCGAAAACTTTAGAACACAGGCTATTTGATCAACGTCATCTTTTTGGTTTTCACGAAATCCTTTGCCACGATTTGATAGAAGTAAATCCCCGAAGCCATCTCGGTTCCAACGTCATCTTTACCATCCCAGACCACTGATTTATACCCTGCCTCTTCCATCTCCTCTTTCAACATCTTCACCTTCTGCCCTAAGACGTTGTATATGGTGATTTTCACGCTTGATCTCTGAGGTAAAGCATACTCTATCACCGTTGTGGGATTAAAAGGATTGGGATAGTTCTGTCCCAAATCGAAATGGTCAGGAAGCTTGGCTAAGTCTGTCTCTTCCCATTCCACCGGAGACATCTCCACCACCCAGGGAGTCCAAAAGCCAAAGTAGACCGTGTAGTCTCCAGTTGCTTTTCCTATTGCGGTTTGGGAAGCGGAACCACCGAACTTATCGGAAGATAAATTGATCACCCCTCCACCGTTGATGCTCCACCAAGGAACCTCTTCACCAGAGGCAAATGTCTGAGTGAAGCTCAGAAGAGCTAGAAGAAACATCAGAACAAACATTGTCGATTTCATGCTTTTTCACCTCCTCCCGCTCTGTGGAGATTAGTGATTATGAAGTTTAAGCACAGAAAAAGTAGCGAATTCCTTCAGTAGACACCTCCTTTTTTGAGAGTCAAACAAGCCGACAGTTCGTTAGAAAATGTCCACTTCAAGAACATTCTGAAAGCAACATCAGCCATTTACAATCTATACTGTTCTATACTAAGCAGACCACCAAGGATTGTCAAGTGAATTCTATGGGGTCTCTGAAAAACTACGCGAAGGAAAGAATTTGGGGTTCTTCTCCAATTTAGTGGCTAAAATTCGTATGAATGCGGCGCATCAGATTCTGAAGAAATATTTGGATTTTTGTTGCATTTTCTGAAAAGAATAGTTATACTTTCGTGAAACATTTTAACAAAAAGGAGGTGTGGGATGTCTTTTAAGAACCACAGAAGCTTTGTTATTTTGAGTCTTTTGGTTTTGTTTAGTTTCTTAGCCTGGGGATGTGCTTCCACCTCTTATGTAAAAAAGAGGACCCAAGAGATCGAAGACATGACAAAAGCCAATAAGGCTCAAATCGACCAGCTTGATCAGAAGCTCTCTTCCACGGATGCCAAAGCCGAAGAGGCCAAAAGGCTTGCTAATGATGCCTGGAAGAAAGCAGAAGAGCTTGCCAGGTCTCAGGGTTACGCAGGTTATAGGGTGATTGGAGAAAGGGAGGTAAATTTCGATTTCGACAGATATGACCTAAGCAAGATTTCAAAAGATATTTTGGACGAGATCGGAGCGACCATGCAGCAAAAGCCTGAGCTTATCTTAGAGATTGCGGGACATACCGACAATATAGGTCCGGATGAGTATAATGTGATATTAGGAGACAAGAGGACAGAGATTGTAAGAAGATACCTGGCAGATAAGTTTGACATCGCCATCTATCGAATGTTCCAGATAAGTTTCGGCGAGTCCAAGCCCAAGGCTTTAAATGATACCATGTCCGGACAGGCAACCAATCGAAGAGCAGTCTTGATGCTTTTGGGACCTTCCGAATAGTCGTTTGAAGGCTTAAGTAAATGCGGTTATTGATAAGTAGAGGCGATTCCCCGCCTCTGGCGGGATGTTCCACATGAATCGCCTCTATACCCCCATCTTTTGTTCAAAAAATTGTCAATTCAAAGAATGAGTTATTAATATGTTGCGGTATTTCGACTTACAAAAGGGTATGATGTAAAGATTATGAGAAGAATTAACTTACAGAGTGAGAAGGGAGATGGTAAAAACTCGCTAATTCTTTTGATCTTTTGAACTTAGGAAAAAGTCTAATTAAATATGAAAACATTTTTGATTTTTGCATTTTTTACTTGACATTTTAAATTTTGGTCTTATATTATGATCGTAAGAGCTAAGTAGTTGATAAAAGTTAGTTTTACCTGCTTCCCATAAGAGTAGACTAAGGCGCAGAAAAATTAGGTTCTCTGTGAAGGGATTAGTCTATTTCTTTTTTCGACCCCCCAAAAAAGCTCATTTACTCTTTAAAAAGAATAAGCATACTTGTCTCTAAGATGTTACCTTATAAGTAACTAACTCACAAGTTTAAAGGAGGTTTTATCGACTAAAATATTGATTCATCAACTATCAAAGCTCTTTAAAAAGAAGGGAGTTTTTAGAAGTTTTAATTTGACAACAATGAATTTTTCTCAGGAGGATTTAAAAATGCGAACTAAAAAAAGTAAGTTTTTGCTAATCCTGGTAATGGCTGTAGCCTTAGTAGGTTTGGTGGTTCCGACCCAGGCGGCAACCTGGGACTCTACCATGGTCTACTATGCCACCACTGTGACCAAGTATGATGTCGCGGTAGGCAATAAACTGAAAGGCGCTTTAGACGACACGGTAAGAATTCTTACCACCGAGAGTGCTACTCCATACAAGGTTTATCTTGCCACAGACCGTTCGACTGCTCTTCCCATGAGTTGGGTTACGGAAACCATTTACACCGACACCTATGGAAATAGGGGTTGCGCGATTGGTGACGTGGATAACGATGGGCAAAACGAGATCATTATCGGACGGAGCTCTTCTCCTTACCAACTGAAGATGATCAAGTGGAGCGGAAGCGCCTGGGTAACGACAACCATCTTTGCTGCTTCAGCTAGTGGGATCTACGATATCGCCATTGGCGATGCGGATAACAATCCTGCAACGCCGAACGATATCATCTTTACCTCCTCCTACGGTCTTTTAAAAGCCCGCTGGAACGGCGCTACCTTTGACAGCACCAGGATTTTCTGGGGGACCTCAACTATCGGTACCGTTTATTGTGTAGCCATAGGTGATTTCGATGCCGCCTATGCGGGCAATGAAATAGTTGTTCCCACATACGGTCAGTTTGTCTACAGAGTTAAATGGAATGGAGCTTCGTGGGATTCAACCACCCTTTACAAGCACCCCACAGACATAGACCTCTATGATGTGGCAATAGGTGACTTCGATGCTTCCAACCCGGGCGCTGAGATTGCCATAAATAATGGCTACGGTTATGCTACAAATGGAGCAATCTTAGAGGTTTACGGTTCAGGCGCAACCTGGGCCATGAGAAATCTCGGATACAACCCTACAACTTGGGGTGGTAACGGTGAGATAGCGGTCGGAGATTTCTTTTCGGGCAATGCCGGAGCCGAGATCGTGGCGGTCAGTGGAAGCGGAAGCGCCTATGAGGCGAGATTAGTCTACGGTTCGGGAACCACCTGGTATAATGAGAAAGTAATGGGTACCGGTGGTTTGCATGCTTATGGTGTCGCCATCGGCGACCTGAACCGATACCGAACCGGAAATGAGTTGGCGGTTGGCGGTAACTACAAGGTTTGGGAGGCGCAGGAGAAGCTGACCAACAAGGATTTGGCGGCACTCTCCTTGGACGGTCTCCCCCTTATATTTCATGGCGGCGACGTTTTAACCATGAAATACACGACTAAGAACTTTGCTCAACTAACCGCTTATCAACCTATACCGGTTAAATTAAGCATCACTGGTCCAAGTGGATACACCTATTCGGATATCGACCAGAATACGTTAACCGATATACCTCCACTGGGGACAGAGCAGATAACGTTCTCTCCCAATTGGACCATACCGGCCACACCCGGTGCTTACACCATAAAAGCCTGGTCTGAGTATGTGGGGGACGAGATCCCGGCTAATGATACGGTTACCAAGGTGATCAATGTCTGGCCAAGTTACTGGATATTTTTGGAAGACTTTGAGGGGTGCACTCCTCCGGCTTTCCCCGCTGGCTATGTGGTCAGAGACATCAATGGTGGTACCACCTGGCTGACCGATGCGAGCGGCGGAATGACCGGCAACCTCAAATGCGCCAAGTATCCCTACAGCTCTACCTTTGCAGGGGACGACTGGTTCTTCACCCCTGGTTTCTCACTTCAAGCCGGCTTGCCCTATAAGCTCGATTTCTATTATAAGAGCGGAAGCGCCAGTTACATTGAGAAGATGAATGTGTTTTTCGGCACCTCTCAATTGGTGGCTGATACCCTGCCCAGGATTTGGGATAACCCCAACATCACCAACACCACTTATGCCTTTGCTACGGCGGTATATTCTCCGTCGGTGACCCAGACCTACTATTTGGGCTTCCATTGCTACAGTGCGGCTAACCAGCTTAGTCTATATGTTGATTCAATTCTGGTTTACTCGCCTCCGCCCGACATGGCGGCCATTTCAGTAGATAACGTGCCCGGCATGGTAGGGACAGGTTCGGTCATAACCGTCAAGACCACAGTCAAGAATTTCTCCTCGGCTGTCGGTCCCGGCGTTCCGGTGAAGATGAAAATAACCGGACCGGGTGGTTATGTATACAACGACGTGGATCAGGCCACCCTGACCACCATTCCGGCTGGCGGCACCGAGCAGATCGCGTTCAGTCCCGACTGGACCGTTCCCGGTGTCCTCGGCACTTACACCATCAAGGCGTGGACCGAATATGCTTTGGATCAGGTTCCGGGCAACGATACGGTAACTTATAGCATAACTGTCGCCAGAGCGGGCGGATTGATGGAGTCGTTCACCGGCACCACTTTCCCGCCTCCGGGCTGGACCGTCTATAATTTCTTCACCACTGCAGACGACGCCTGGTCAAGATATACAGTTTACTATAAGAGTGCACCTGCCTGTGCTCGCATCTACTATGATGTTCCCAACAACGATTGGCTTATCACTCCGAGACTTAGAGTGGTGACTGGCGATGAACTGAGATTCTGGTGGCGAACGCAGTCAACTTCTTATACGGAGACGCTCTTTGTCCGGGTCTCGACTAACTCCGACGTTTCCGATACGGGTTCTTATGTACCGATCGATTTGGTAACCAGCACCGGCAACATCAGCTGGTTCCAGAAGGTGATCGACTTGTCCGGTTATGCTGGTCAAGACATCTATATCGCTTTCTTTTATCGGGCTAACAACACATATGGTATGGCGATCGATGATGTGACCGGACCTTACTTCCCGCCCAAGATTGAGACTGAGCCGGATAGCTTTTATGTAGAATCCTTCCCGGATCTCACCTTCGATGATTACCTATACATCACCAACATAGGTGGTGGACAGCTAAATTATAGCGTAGAGAAGGTTTCGGGTGTAAGCTGGCTTTCGCTCAACCCAACAGCTGGCTCAGCACTCGGTGGGGAGAAAGATACCGTTACCCTAACCTTCAACACCACGGGACTAGATGGTCATTATTATGAAACGCTCCGGGTCATCTCCAACTCAGGAGAGAAACAGGATGGAGACACAGTGTTGATACCCATCCATCTTTACGCACGGTTGATTCCGAATATAGCGGTTTCTCCAGATTCCTTTGCAGTGGGAGTTAATGGAAATAGCACCAAAGATACTGCTATGTTCATCAGCAACAGCGGGAATGGAAATCTGGAATACACCGTAGAGACCGAAGAGTGGTCTAAGTTTGGGGTTATCTGGGACGGCGAACCAGCTACCAGACCTCATCGGGTGGAGATGACCGAAAGTGAAGCCAGAGAGCTTGGGAGTAAAGGTGGGGATGATCCTCGTCGCGGAACTCCTCCAGCTAAGGGTATGGGTGGTCCGGATGCTTTTGGTTATCGCTGGGTCGATTCAGATGAAGCGGGTGGTCCAACCTTTAGTTGGATTGAAATCAACAGCATTGGAAACCTATTGAGCATTACTGACGACGGTAATGTCGGACCATTCGCCATTGGATTCCCGTTTGAATTCTATGGCGTTACTTTCGACTCGTTCCGTGTTGCCTCCAATGGGTTTGCCACCTTCACCAGCACCGTGGGCAACCTGACCAACGACACCATTCCCAACCCACCGCAGCCAAACAATCTATTGGCTCTGATGTGGGATGATCTCAGATCAGCTTACGGAGGTGGAGCAGGTAACATCTATTACCATAGCAATTCCGAGAGACTGGTGATCGAATACGATCACGTGATCAGGTATGGGCAGACTACATGTCCATATACTATGGAGATCATCCTGTATCCCAACGGCAAGATCATCTACCAGTATCTGCAGATGGGAGACGGTACATGTACCTATCTGAACCAGTCCACCATCGGGATCGAGAACGGAACCGGAACAGACGGTCTGGAAGTGGTGTTCAATGCTAACTATGTGCACAACAACATGGCTATCAGATTCTCTGCGGCTCCTTCCTGGTTGGTCTTCAGTCCTGAGCTCGGAACAATTCCACCCAGTGAGTCCGATACCATTGATATAACTTTCGATGCTACCGGCATACTAGGCGGGGACTTCTATGGTGCCTTCATTATCAACAGCAATGATCCCGACACGCCGGTGGATACGGTTCCTGCCCATATGCACATTTTGGTTCCTGATATGACCTTCACTCCAGCGAGCATAGAGACCTCTGGAACTGAAGGACAAGCTCCGTTTGACGTTACCATGGATATCGGCAATGCTGGCGAAGGTCGTTTGATCTTTAGTATCGTTGAGGGCATTCCGTGGCTGTCTGTATCTCCTGTGGCTGACACCATTCCTTCCGGTGACCCGGCGAGCACCATAACGCTAACCATAAATTGCACCAGTCTGTATGCGGGCAATTATGTGGGTCATCTTAAGGTATACAGCAACGATCCGGATTTCCAGCCTTATGCCACCTATGATGTTGCTCTGCATGTAGGTCCCAATCCTGATATTGCGGTGAACCCAGAAGGCTTTGATGTTGGAATTTATGCGGGTTACACCAAGGATACCACCATGACCATCTCCAACACTGGTGATGGACATCTGGTATGGGGCACTGCCATAGAGGAGTTAGGAAAGGGTGCCGACACCATTCTGTATGAGGGCTTTGAAGGAACATTCCCACCAGCAGGTTGGACCGTGGTTAACCATGACGGTGGCACTGTAACCTGGGAACAGACCACTACTTATTACCATACAGGCACTCACAGTGCTTCTTGTAGATGGGAAAACACAACTCTCTGGAACGACGACTGGCTGATCACACCGCGGATATCTATCGGCTCTAATGACTCCTTATCCTTCTGGTATAGGATTTATAGCACTACCTGGCCCGAGAGCTTAGAAGTAAGACTCTCCACTACTACCAATGACGTGTCTGCCTTCACCACTCTTCTTTGGGCAGGAGGGAATCTCCTCAACACCACTTGGGAGGAGAAGAAGATCGAGCTGGGCAAGTATTCCAGAGGTCAAGTCTATATCGCCTTCGTGTATAAGGGACTGAATGAGTTCCGCATATACCTGGACGATGTGAAAGTGCAAAGCTACGCTGGACCGTGGCTTACGGTTGATCCTCTCTCTGGGATAACCAATCCGCATTCTAACACCGGTGTGAGCCTACATTTCAGCAGCGTCGGTTACGAAAACGATATGTATGCCAACCTGTGGATCACCTCTAACGATCCGGATGAAAGCCCAATTTTAGTGCCAGTTCACATGGCGATTTTGGGTCCTAATTATTCGGTTTCTCCTCCGGAGACTCTGGTGATCGATGCCCTTGAGGATCAATACACCGATGGACACGTGTTCATGCAGAATTACGGTGGACATGCCCCATTGGCATATAAAATCACCGACCCAGTGGCGTGGCTGTCTGAATCGCCAGATACTGCAGAAGTTCCCATAGACGGTGAGCAAGATGTGACGGTTACAGTGGATGGGAATCTGTTGATCGCTGGCGACTATGAGACCAAGCTCTTCATCAAGTCTAACTATTTCTCTACTCCGAATGACACCCTGGTGGTGATCGTGCACATGGGTCCTCCGCCAGCAATATCCGTTGATCCCGATGCTTTCGATCCTGTTCAAGTGTTAGCTGGTGGCACCAAGGATACCACCCTGACCATCTCCAACACCGGCGATGGGCATCTGGGATTTGAGATAACCACCGAAGAGACCGGTCCCAAGTTAAGTGCTGGAGCAGGTCTCAACACAAATAGAGAGAGTGAGATTCTGGAGAGAAATAAGCATGACTACTCCGAGTCTGCGCCTCTTTTAGCAGGCATGGGAGACAACAACCCAGCGCATCTGACCAACGGAGCGCCTAATCCTCCGGGTAGTCCAGTTGAAGCCTTAGGTGACACGATATTTGTGCAGTTGCCTCACGATCCGAGCGATACCTGGAGTTTTGCTACCACCGATGAAGGTGCAGGATACAAGATGTACGAGAACTTCTGGGATCTAACCGATCCCATTGGCGGCATCAATTGGTGGGGACTTTGTCTGAAGTATGTTAGCGGATGGGTAGCAGGTAATCCTGCTAATTTGGTATTCGACATCACGTTCTATTCGGATCCACCAGATGATCCCACTCTGCCGCCGACCGAGGTAGCATGCACTTACACCGATGTCGTAGCACCAGTGATTACCCCGACCGGTCTACTCTATTCCGGCTTTCAGATGTATTATTTTAATGGGTTAGAGCTGGCTTCGGCCTGTAATCTGACTGAAGGCTGGGTATCGATTCAGAGTAAATCTGCTGGCACAGGATATGACTGGCTGCTGTGGGCAAGCGCCAAGACTGGTGATGGCTTCTCCTATCATCAAGGTGGTACCAATCCCAGGTATTACGACCAAGCTATGATCCTGATTGGCGGTGGAGCTACCTGGTTGACCGTTTCGCCTGAGGCTGATACCGTGGATCCGCAATCCAGCGTGAACGTGACCGTGCACTTCGATGCTACCGAGATTTTTGGTGGTGAGAAATTTGGGAACATCATCATCGAGCACAACGCTCCAGGCAAGGGAACCACCATTGTGCCGGTGCACATGGTCGTTGGCGGCGCTATGTATGCCATCGATCCTCAGTCACTGGACATAGAGGCTCTGGAGGATCAATACACCAACGCCTATTTAACCATCTCCAATCCTGCTGGTCAAGGTCCTTTGTCCTACAAGATGACCTGTCCGGTTAGCTGGTTACTCGTAAATCCAGACAGCGCCCAGATTCTACCTGATTCGCAGCTGAGTGTCGTGGTGAGGGTTGACGGACACCAGTTGATTGCTGGAGACTATGCCACCGAGATTGCAGTCAAGACCAATGCGGTCAACCAGCAATATGATACTATTCCGGTGACGGTGCATATTGGTCCGGATCCGGAGGTGGATATAGCTCCGATGAGCCTGGATGTTGCGATCATTCCAGGACACAACAAGGTCGAAACGTTGAAAGTGAATAACCTCGGCGGAGGACATCTTGGCTTTGTGACAGAGATCGAAGGTGCTAAGGGCTTCTTCAAGGCAAGTGGTCGGGGAACAACCCCAGCAAAACTGCCTCCCGCAGATGCGGTCGTCGGTAAGGATGGCTCGTTAGCGGGTTCGATACCAACCCCCACCTCGAGACCTAACTTAAGTTTCGGCGGAGATTTACCGAAACAGGATGTCATCCTGAGCGAAGGCTTTGAGGATGGTTGGCCTCCACCCGGCTGGACGGTCATTCAAAACAGCACAGATAATACTCATCCCATTCCCTGCTGGTGGTCGCAGACAAGCTACTCTGTCTATTCGGGCGCTTATGCGGCTGGATTGTGGTGGTCTTACTATTACCAAGATGAGTGGCTTATAACCCCTGAGATCGAGATACCTGGTGCTTGCACCCTCTCCTTCTGGACTTATGGATGGGAGGGATCCACTTACGGAGACCACTACTATGTGAAGGTTTCCACTGATGGAGGCTCAAACTGGGACGTGGTATTTGATCTCTCCACCCTCCCCGGCGGTGCCTGGAACCAGTGGGTGTACCCTTATTACATCGACCTATCCGCTTATGCCGGACAGGATGTTAAGATCGCCTGGCACGCAGAGGATCCACCCTCCAATGACGGTATTTGGTATCTCTGGATTATCGACGAGATTACTCTGACCTCCTATGGTCCGGGATGTCCCTTTACTGCTACACCGGAGGCGGATACCCTCGATCCAGGCACCTTCATTGACCTTCTGGTCACCTTTGACGGTAGCGCATTTGAGGCTGCCAGTCTGGAGACTTTGCGTTGCAATCTGCTAATTTACACCAATGATCCAGATGAAGCTTTAGTAACGGTGCCGGTGACTATGTGGTCTGTCAGAGGAGACGTTGACAACGATGGTGTGATAAACGTTGTGGATGTGGTCTTCTTACTTAACTATCTCTTCATAGATGGACCAGAGCCTATTCCAATGGAAGCCGGCGACTTAGATTATGATTTGGATGTGGATTCGGACGATGTTTTGTATCTGATCAGTTGTCTATTCCTAGGTGGTCCACCTCCAGAGATGCCACTCGCACCGAGCAGGTAGATGCCAACTCAATGGAAATAACTTTCTAATCTATAAAAGGTTAGGGAAGTTCAAAAGCCCCGCCAACGGCGGGGCTTTTGTTTTTTTACCTCATCCCCTACCCCCTCTCCATGAAGAGACTGTGTCATAATTGTGTTTTGAGGTTGTAGCCGTCCATATGGACGTAAGTCATTGGAATTCAACATCTCGATTTCGCCCCGCTAAGCGGGGCGGCTACCAACCACCCCCTCATTCTATAAACTCCCTTTGTCACACCATACTTTAACTCTCCCAAATACCATGTATTAAACTTTACACATTCCTGTTTTATTTTTGTTCAAAAATTTGTCAAACAAGCGGATGAGTTGTTAATGCCTTGTAGTGTTTTGACTTACATATGATCCCAGTGGTAAGATTAAGGTGCGGAGTAGCTCGGAAAAGGGAAATGCAGATATTAAAAACCTGGTAACTCTTTTGATCTTCTGGATTTAGTAAGAAGCCTGATTAAATATGAAATTTTTTTAGATTTTTTGCATTTTTCTCTTGACATTTTCAACTTAGGGGTTATATTAAATACTGTAAGAGCTGTTATAGCTAAGTAGTTGGTAAAAGTTAGTTTTATCTTCTTCCAATAAGATAGACTTAAGTGCAGAAAATGTAGGTTTTCTGTGAGGGGTTAAGTCTATTCCTTTTTTCCACTCACAAAACTCTGTAATTTTAAAAAATTTGCTATCCTGATCATCTGGGTTAAGATGATAGACTATATTGAATTACCTTGAACATATAGTCTTTTAACCGATAACTAATTATTATTGTAAAGGAGGTTTTATCGATTCATAATTATGCAACAGCTATAAAGCTCTTTAAGGAGTTTATAGAAGTTACATTTGACAGCAAATCTGTTTTTACATGAAAGGAAATTAAAAATGAAAAGTAAATATTTGATTGTCTTGGCGATTGTTGTAGCGCTCTTGGTGGGAACCTCTTACCTGTTCTTTCAGATTTCCGGCGCTACACAACCATCAACGAGTGCTAAAGCACCTGTGCCGCCAGAAAAGAAGGCTCCATCGGCGGCCGTAACTAACCCAGGCGCTACACCCGGGCAGACAGAACAGTTTCCATCGGTGGCCGCAACTAAACGCATCACTCCACTAGAACCCGGGACTCAACCCGTCAAGGAGCCCATCGTCACGAAGGAACCCATCATCGCGAAGGACTCCAAGAAAAATCTACGTCATCAAACCGGATTACCTGCTCCCAGTGTAAGCAAAAGCCCGCTGTTAATACAAGATTTCGAAGAATGCATTATACCTCCGACGAATTGGACCGTGGTGGTAAACAACCCGTATACCTGGGAAGTTGGCACTTTCGACCCTTACCAGGGCTCTTGTAATGCCGTGTGCTTCTATGACCAAGATTACACCGGTACTCAAGACGAGTGGCTGATTAGTCCAGTCATCAATCTCACCACCAAGGGTCAAGCCTGGCACCTCTATTTCTACTGGATGATGAGCTATTACTGGGCGGTGAGTCCCTACGACAACTACGAGCTGGAGGTTTGGATATCCACTGACGGCGGTAATACCTGGTCTACTAAACTGTGGTGCGAAGACAACGTGGGAGTGTTCTCGAGTTGGACCTGGTACAAGGCTGATGTCAACCTTGCCGCCTACCTCACCCAGAACAACGTTAAGTTAGCCTTTAGATACTATGGGTATGACGGAGCCGAAGCGGACGTCGATTACGTTACGGTTGATTCAGAGCCTATTGGGCGTTGCTGTTATGGTGACCCCTCCGCCCCTACCTGTGCTGACGTTACGCCATCCGTGTGCACTGGACTTGGCGGCACCTTTACGGATGGGCTCAATTGCACTGACAATCCGTGCCCGATAGCTGGAGCTGGCGATAACTGCAGCGCTCCCATAGTGGTTAACCTACCGACACAACTGCCTTACAGTGATTTGAGCCAGACCACGTGTGGCAAGGGTCACGATTACGACTATATGACCTGTCTTAACCCCTACGATGGCGGCGAGGATATTATCTACCAGGTAAACGTTGCCTCGGCTATGAACGTGAACATAGTGCTGGATCCAAAGACCGACACCTGGACCGGAATCGCTATCGACGACGCGTGTCCACCGGGTAGTCCCTGTATGGCCTATGCCACTAATTCCGGCGCTTCTGTCTACGGGCTTTACGGTATTCACCTGGAACCGGGAACTTACTACATAATGATTGATACCTGGCCCTCCCCGGATTGCATAGCGGTGTTCGACCTGACCATTACCGAAGCTGGTGCTGCACCACCCAACGATGAGTGCACTGGTGCCCCCATCATCAATACGTTCCCGACAACTGTCTACGGAACGACCACAGGTGCCACCATCGATTGTCCGGACGTTTTGGCTTGGAATGCGGTCTGGTACCAGTTTGATGTGCCTTATGCGAGCAACAACGTGACCGTTGACTTCTGCGCCACGGAAAACAACATCAATACTGTTGGCGTCGTGCTTTATAACTCGTGTCCTCCAGATTGCCCGGCCTATATGCTTTATTCAGGTTACCAATGGTTAACCTGTCCCAACACATATTACAACCCGCAAGTATGGTGGAATGATCTGCCAGGACCGGCGAGCTACTGGTTCCCCGTTTACCTAGGCGTCCCGATGGACTTCGGGTTCACAGTGAGCGTTGAGGAAGCGGTACCTTGCGACGTGGTGTGCCCTCCGGAGGGCATACCCGAGGGTGAGCCTGTCTGCTACGATGAATATGTCGACAATTACAACGGCGGATGCAATTCGAGCCCCTATGTGTTCCAGACCATCAATTGCAATACCACCATCTGTGGAACTTCGGGAACTTATCTCTACACAGGATTAAACTATAGGGATACCGATTGGTTCAGGGTGGTGATAACAGCGCCGACTACTCTCACCTGGTCTGCAGTGGCTGAATTCCCGGTGTTGATCTTCATCATTAATGGAGGCACCGAGAATTGTGCTGATTATACCATTCTCGGCAGCTTCACCGCCAATCCGTGCGACACTGCCAAATTGACCTTTGACGTACAACCTGGAGTGTACTGGCTATGGGTTGGTCCATCCGTGTTTTCTGGCTATCCCTGCGGACTTGAGTACGTGGCTATTGTGCAGTGTGAGGTTGCCACGACTGGTGCCTGCTGCAATGACTTTGATCCATACACCTGCACGATAGAGACGCCGGAAGCTTGCGCGGCCATGCCGAACCATACCTTCCAAGGGCTGGGCACAAATTGTGGTCCTCCCAACCCTTGCTTGCCCGCCCCACCCAATGACGACTGCGAGGATGCCGAACTGATCGCCAATGTCCCAGTTTGTCCTGATGTGCAACTTGTAACCGGGACCACGATAGGCGCCACAAATGATTGCCCAGGGGTATTTGACTGGCCCGGGGTATGGTATAAGTTTGAACTACCTTATGCCTACAACAACCTATACGTCGACTTCTGCCCCACCAACAACTCCAATGTAGGGACGCGTTCCATAGCCCTGTTAAACTCGTGTGACAATTGCGCCGGCTGGATTCCTGCCTCAAATTACGGATGGGTAGTCTGCACATCTGGATACTACGATCTCCAAGAAAATTGGAGGAGACTACCTGCTGGATGGTATTGGCTTCCAGTTTTGGCCTGGGACTATAATGGTCTCTCGATGGACTTCGCTTTCAACATCTGCGTCGAAGAAGCACCACCACCTGGTCCCGGCGATGTCTGTGCCACGGCAATAGTCGTCCCCAGCCTGCCCTACACCACCACCGGATATTCCTGTGACTTCTCTAATGATTACGATGAGACCTGTCCCTACTCCGGCGGCACTGCGCCAGATTTGGTATACTCTTATTCACCAGCCACCGATCAGGCAATAGACATTGACCTCTGTAACTCCTCTTATGATACCAAGGTGTTCGTTTATGAGGATGTGTGTCCGACTTCTCCTTACTACGGCTGCAACGATGACCTTTGCGGAGATGATGGATGGAAATCCGCAATACTTGGCTTGAACGTATACGCTGGCCATACCTACTACATAGTTGTTGACGGCTACGGTTCTAGCTGTGGTAACTACGATCTTCTGATCAGAGAGGCGGTGCCTTGCGACGTGGTGTGTCCTCCGGATGGTATACTCGAGAATGAACCTCCGTGTGAGGATGACTGGGAGGACGTATGGAACGGTGGATGCAATTCGAGCCCCTATGTTTTCGAGAACGTACTGTGCAATACCACAGTCTGCGGAACCTCCGGGACGTATCTCTACTATGGATCACAATATAGAGATACCGATTGGTTCAGAGTCGAGGTATCGGATGGCGATCTCACCTTTAAGTGCGTGGCTGAATTCCCCTTGTTGCTCTTCCTCATCGATGCGGGATCGGAGGATTGTGCTGATTACTCGATTTTGGGCAATATCACCGCCAATATGTGTGACACCGCTGTGTTGTCAATGTGGGTCCCATCCGGGGTCTACTGGCTCTGGGTTGGTCCATCGGTCTTTACTGGCTATCCCTGTGGGCTTGAGTATGTAATGCAGGTGCAATGCACAGGATTCGGGCCACAGATAGCGGTAGATCCAACCAGCTTCGATCAACTGCTTAATCCAACCGGAGCGTGTTCGTCCGCCACAAAGGATCTGATTATCTCCAGCGTTGGCGGAGAGGATCTCAACTGGTCGATAGCCGAGAATCCGTCCGTTAATTGGCTGGCGGAGTCTCCTCTCTCCGGCACACTGCCGCCCGGTCAAACAGCCACTCTGGATGTCTCCTTTAACGCAGGTGGAATGGCTCCAGGAGATTACAATACGAGCCTGGACATAACCAGCAATGCCCCCAAGGGAGTGGTATCGGTTCCCGTGCATCTGAAGGTAGAGTTGCCTCCGGAGATCAATGTAATATCAAGGCTGTGGGTGCCGGTCATACCAGGATGCAGCATGGACAAGGCTTTGAGAGTGAACAACTTAGGAACTGGAGAGCTGAGGTTTGAGGTAGAGGTTAAGGGAACCCCTCCTCCTCTTGGAGCTCCTCAAGGAATGAACCAGGAGAAAATCTTTAATCTGGTTCCGAACAGAAATGCGGAGGATCTCTTCAAGTCTGCGGCTTTTTCATCAGGAAAGGGGACGGGAACTCTGACAACTGTCGCGCCTAGCGACGTCAGCAAGGTGAGTATACCACCAAGTGGGCCAAGTCTTGCTCCCAAGGATATACAGGACGTTATATGGGACAATGGTGGCGACACTGGATATGCGTTTTCGTCACAACTGGATGAAGTGTATCCGTTCGACTCGCAGGTTGCCGACGACTTCATCTTTGACGTGGGTATGGATGTGACAGACGTCCACTGGTGGGGCAATTTCTGGAACGGAACCGCGTTTGACCCCTGTGATTTCTACATTTACATCTACGCAGATGACGGCTCTGGCACGCAGCCCACTGGCGCTGGAATGGAGCATCCTCAAGTGACGGCATTAGCCACTTACTTCTTCTCGCAAGTCACAGGTTACCCGTTGAGTGATAACGGAAACTATGAGTATAACGTGACTTTGAGCCCGCCTTTTCAGGCTACTGGAGAAGTGAAGTATTGGCTTGTCGTCCAGCCGGTTTTCCCCTACCCACCTCAGTGGGGTTGGGTGAATACGGACCAAGTCCATCTTAATCTATCAGTGCAGGGCTTCCCTCTCTTGGGTTATCCCTTCTGGACTCTTTACACCGGGGTGGACATGGCGTTCTACCTGACCGGCGAAGAATCCATGGTATGTCCGTTCACGGTATATCCGGAGGAAGGCTCGATTCCTGCTGAAAGCTTCTTCGATGTGTTCCTCACCTTTGACGGAACTGTCTTTGAGGATTGCATGGAAGAGACTCTCACCTGTTACTTGGTATTCACCTCCAACGATTGCGATGAACCGCAGGTGACGGTGCCGGTATCAATGTGGTCTGCCAGAGGAGACGTCAACGGAGATTGCAGGTTAGACGTGGTTGATATAGTCTTCTTGCTTAACTACATCTTCGTAGGTGGCCCCGCTCCTGATCCATTGTGCATAGGCGACGTAAATCGTAGTGGTGGTAACCCGGATTCGGACGATGCTTTGTATCTGATCAGTTATCTGTTCCTGTATGGTCCGCCTCCAGAGATTCCACTCGCACCTATCAAGTAGATGCCAACTCAATGGAAATAACTTTCTAATCTATAAAAGGTTAGGGAAGTTCAAAAGCCCCCCATACGGGGGGCTTTTGTTTTTTTGAGAAAAAACAAAAAAATCTTGCTTTCTTTAGCAAAATCATTATAATGATTTTGTTTTTGGTCTTTTACTATGAACCAAGAACTATGAACTGATTTTCTGGGGCAGTAGCTCAGTTGGGAGAGCACTACCTTCGCAAGGTAGGGGTCGGCGGTTCGAGCCCGCTCTGCTCCAGTCCCGCCTTTGGCGGGACTGGTTGGTGGTTCGTGGTTCGTAGAGAAAACGCAAAATCATGGATGCATTAGAGAAATTCAACTTTGAGAAATTAAGAGTATACCAAGATGCTTTGAATTTTTCAAAACAGATATATAAAACAAGCAAAAGATTTCCTATCCCGCCTTTGGCGGGACGGAATGACTTCTCAATTGAGAAGAGCGGCTTTGTCTATAGCTTTAAATATAGCCGAAGGAAGTGGTTTGACCAAGGTGGAATTCAAGAATTTTTTAAGGAGAGCCAGAGGTTCAGTCCATGAGTGCATTCCGATTTTGGTCATTGCTTTGGACAATAGTTATATTTCGAAAGAAGAACATGATGGATTTTACCAAACTTGTCAAAAGTTAGCTAAATCCATCAGTGCCCTGATTAAATCTATGAAGTAAAATTGGTTTTACTATGAACCATGAACCACGAACTATAAACTACGAACCAATTCCGCCTTCGGCGGAATTTTTTCCGTGCTAGACGGGGAGTTAGCGGTGCCCTGTAACCCGGAATCCGCTATACCGGGGTCGAATTCCCACCTGAGGTTCTTTTATTTTCTGGTGGGAGATCAGGTGTGTGATGTTGAAGATCAGGTCCTGCGCAACCCAAGCTCGCCCAATTCCGCCAGGACCGGAAGGTAGCAACGGCAAGCGAATCCTTGAGTGTGCCGCAGGGAAGCCTGGTTGGAGTCGGCTGCCCGAGATCTGCCAGAAAACAGGAATCGAAGGTGGGTGCACGGAAGTCCCGCTTTCAGCGGGACTGGTTATTGGTTCGTAGTTCATGGTGTTTATCGTGAAAGGAAATAAAAGAGTTTCAATAGTTTTTGAATTTAGGTTTATGCGAATAATATGCAGGAACTATCGCAAACGTATTAATTTCGTTATATGTTAGAGCAATATACAATTAATTCTAAAATCCCCCTTAGTCCCCCTTTTTCAAAGGGGGAGACCGATTTTCCCCCTCTTTGAAAAAGAGGAGTCAGGGGGAGATTCGTCCCGATGTATCGGGACGCATTTTATTGAATTAATACACTTGTATTAGATCAGGATTTAATAGAGGAAAGATAAAAGATGACTTACCTGGTCATGGCAAGAAAATATAGACCTCAAAGGTTTGAGGAGGTGGTGGGACAATCTCATGTTACCATCACTTTAGTCAACGCCATCAAAGCCAATCGTATATCTCATGCCTACCTTTTCGCGGGTCCCAAAGGGACCGGCAAGACCACCGTCGCAAGAATTTTGGCTAAAGCCTTAAATTGTAAAGACGGTCCTACCCCAGAGCCTTGCAATCAGTGTGATGCTTGTAATGAAATCGCCATCGGTCGCAGTCTGGACGTGGTGGAGATAGATGGAGCTTCCAACAACAGCGTGGATGACGTAAGGGCTTTAAGGGAAAACATCAGATACGTTCCTATCAAGGGAAAATACAAGATCTACATCATGGATGAGGTGCACATGTTGTCGGACTCGGCTTTCAACGCCCTTTTGAAGACCTTAGAGGAGCCGCCGTCTCACGCCATCTTCATCTTCGCCACCACCGAGCCTCACCAAATTCCTCAGACGGTTTTGTCCAGATGTCAAAGGTTTGACTTCAGAAGAATTCCTACCAATGATTTGGTCAAAACCATCCAGACCATAGCCCAGAAGGAAAAATTGGAAATAGATCAAGACGCCTCTTACATTTTGGCCCGGCGAGCGGACGGCAGTTTAAGGGACATTTTATCCCTTTTGGATCAGGTGACCGCCTTTGGAGGAGAAGCTGAAATGCCTTCCTCACTAAGAAGGGTGACCAAAGAATTGGTGGCTCAAACTTTGGGCTTGGTCGATCAGGAAAAATTATTTGAGATAACTGATGCCATCTCCCAAAAAGACGCCTCCCGGGGACTTTCCATTTTGAACCAATTGATCGACTCCGGCATCGATCTACCTGAATTCGTCAACAGTCTGCTTCAGCATTTCAGGGACCTTTTAGTGTCAAAGGTTAGCCATGATTCAAAGATCCTTTTTGATCTCTCCGATACCTACATTGATAGATATAAAGAAAAAGCAAAAGACTTTTCGGAGACGGATATCCTGAGGATGATCAAGGTTGTGGCGGATTTGAATCTCACTTTAAAAAGAGCCACCGATCCCCGTATTTTTCTGGAGTTGGCTTTGATGAAACTTTTGAAGATGGAATCCACGGTTAGCTTGGAAGACGTTTTAAATAAACTGGAGCAATTACAAACATGTCAAAGGGAAGACTTAAATCTCACCAATTCTTCTACAAATTTGGAATCCCGAAGCTCCTCCCACAAATCCTTGTCCCCAGACGATTCTGCTACGCCGAAGGAAAAAAGCGAATTCGTTTCCAACGCATCTGATGATGAAGGAAGGACAAGGCTAACCGATCCCTTGAATCTTGCGGAAAAAGAAAAGATCTCCTTACGGGGCTTAAGGGATCGGTGGAATGAGGTTTTAGGAAAAATAAAGAAAACCAAATTGTCTCTTTGGAGCTTGATAAAGGATGGAGAGATCGTCTCTTGGGAAGATGACATCATAACCATAGAATTTCATAATGGCGGAGCTTTTCACAAAAAACAGGCAGAAAGAAAGGAGAACCTAAGCCTCATCCAGAAAGCCATAGAAGAGGTTTATGGTCACTCTTTCGGATTGAAATTCGAGTTGAATCCAGGGAAGACCACTTCTTCAGGCGGACAGAACAATTCAACATATCATATAGATCAACTCAGCTTAAGCGAGGCGGCAAAAAAAGACCCTTTGATAAAAACCATCATGGATACCTTCGAAGGGGAGATCATTTAAAAGATTTTTGATACAAAACCCTCTCCCCTGGGAGACTGTGTCATAATTGTGTTTTGGGGGTTGTAGCCGTCCATATGGACGTAAGTCATTGGAATTCAACATCTCGATTTCGCAGACTAAAGTCTGCGGCTACAAAAACCGAAATTCTGACACACCCTCTGGGGAAGAGGGAAGGGTGAGGGGGGAATAAAGGAGAATGTAATTGAAACGAAGAGCATACTCATTTTTGTAAGTCTATACTAAATTAAAGGAGAATAAAGATGGCAAAAGGCTTTGGGAATATGATGAAGCAGATGCAGAAAATTCAACAGGAGATGGAGAGAATACAAGAGGAATTAGCCAACAAAACTGTGGAGGGAACAGCAGGCGGAGGAATGGTGAAGGTGGTAGCTAATGGGAAGCAAGAGATTTTGGAGGTAAAGATCGACCCGGAGGTGGTCAACAAGGACGATGTGGAGATGTTAGAGGATCTGATCGTAGCCGCGGTGAACCAAGCCCGAGAGAAAGCGGCTGAGCTTCAGGCAGAGGATATGGCAAAGCTGACCGGGGGTCTGAAAATCCCAGGACTGCCGTTTTAGTTATAATAGGTTTGAAAGCTGAATATTCTACTTAAGAAGGGTAATGACTGATTCAATAGAAAGACTTATTGAAGAATTCTCCAAGTTTCCTGGGATTGGGAAAAAGACCGCCCAGAGAATGGCTTTCTATGTCCTAAAAGAGAGAAAAGAGGAAGCAGAGGCTTTGGCAAAGGCTATCCTCGACGTAAAGGAGAAGGTTAAATATTGTTCGATCTGTTTCAATATAACTGAGGAAGACCCTTGTGTTGTGTGCAAGGATGAAAAAAGGGATCGATCCATAATCTGCGTGGTGGAGGAAGCAAATGACGTGGTGGCTCTGGAGAAAACTGAGCAATACAATGGGCTCTTTCATGTGTTAGGAGGAGTGTTGTCTCCTTTGGATGGGGTTGGACCTGATGATTTAAAGATTAAGGAGCTTCTCTTAAGACTAAAGGAGAAGGAAGTGAAAGAAGTGATCTTAGCTACCAATCCCAATACCGAAGGGGAGGCTACTGCCATCTACATTGCCAAACTGATAAAACCTCTGGGCATAAAAGTTACCCGAATAGCCCGTGGGCTTCCTGCCGGCGGCGATTTAGAATATGCCGATCAGGTAACCTTGGCTAATGCCATCGAAGGACGGGTCGAATTTTGAGGATTCACTTGTTGGTTAATACTTTTGTGTAGGGACAGGACTTGTTGTCTGCCATAGGCAGATCCCCGCCGGAGGCGGGGTCTCTGTCCTCACTTCTTATAAGGAAGAGAAGCGATGATGAGAAGATTTTATTTGTTAGCCATATTAATATTTTTCATTTTCATCCCTGACTGTGCAGGAGTGAGAATTATAAAAATCACCCATGAAAACCCATATGAAGAAGGGATCAGGTTTTATGCTCCTCATCCTTATCTCTGGGTAACCAAAGATACGTCTGGAAACTTGCAAGCTTCCATCGTTTGGCTTCCCAATAAGAATGAGGAATATGCCATAAGGGTAAAGTCAGGGATCGGCGCAATTGATTCCAAATTCACTCTTGAAAACGGCTGGAACCTTACTCAGTTTGGACAGACCATGGATTCAAAGACCCCAGAGTTGATCACTGCCCTCACCGGCTCACTCAAAGACATAAAGGGAGTTTTTGAGAAGGTAAGAGAAGAAGAACTTCATGTGGGGTTATATATGTTTATCTTCGATGAGAAGACTGGACTGGTCAGCGAAATCAAACCTGTTATACAGTTTAAATAATCAGTCAGATTGCCAAGCACTCTTCGACATTCTTGACCTACAAGCAAACTTCAGGGTCGAACACCAAGAATAAAAAGGCCCTCCACCGATAGGGAGGGCCCTTCAAGTAAAAACGTGGCTCCCGCAAAAACGAGAGGCTGGGGGAGCCTGTACTAATGTGTTAGTGAACGACTAGATTGCCGCTCTCCACTTCAGACGGTCTACCCGGGGGGAAACTGTCGCACCCTGGATTGTCAAGGTAGAATTCACCCCAAATCTGGTCACCTTTTGAGCCAGGTGTACCGCCGTCATGGACTGCGATCAGAAGCCACTGTCCGACTAACGTAGTATCACTTGCCGAGACTATGGGTCCAGAGAAGATTGCATCTTGATCACCCACAACAGTCAAGCATTGAACATCCACACGGAACCGGAGCCCCTCGACGTCATGGTACTTAAGCCAGCCCTTGGCTGAAGTATCGGAGGTCGCTTTCGCCTCGAATTCGGCCCAACACCGGATTTGGTCTCCTTGGTCGTTGTTTCTTGTAAATCCGATCCCGCCCGTTGCTTTAGGCGGGGAAGCCGACTGTAATACTCCTGCTCCCGCAAGCACCAAAAGTCCGGCCAGCAAAGCCAGGATACACAAATACGCAATCTTGTGCTTCATCATTTTTCACCTCCTTCTTACTGTGAGATGTTTACTGGGATTATTTACCTAGACCCCCTCCGGTTTTTTTGCGACCCCAATATACCCCACCCAAGCCAAATCTGTCAAGCTTTTTTTTGCGTTTGTTCAACATTTACACACTATTTGGGGCTGTTGCCGAACTCCTCTTTCTTGTTGGTGTAATTTCCGCTGGAGGCGGGCGTTTGTTCGCCTATGGGGGAGAAGATTTTCCACTGTTTACGCGTAACTCAGTAATTTATGGATTCAGCACGAATGGTGAAGTCAAAATCTAACTTTTTCCCATCGGTTTTGCAGATTATGGCTCCATTCTCCAGAGTCCGATGATACTCAATTTGGGGAAATTCAAGTGCCATGAGGGTGGGAATTTTGTCTTTTTGATAGCGAAAATAATGACGGGTGAAGATAATTTTCTGAGGTTTGATCCTTTCGATTAACTCCTTTGTGTTCCCATAATCCCCCAACTCGGAGATTACCAAAACTTCACAATTCTTGAGTTCTTCCCACATAAATCCCGAATCAAATTGCGAATGCATCTCGAGATCAGTACTGTTTATTCCATCCAGAAGACAAAAATCTACGTCTTTATATGAAATCTTAATGATCTTGCCCCCAGAGATCGAACCAGATGTCATTGTGCTTGGATAATCGAAAAAGAAAATTTTCATCTCATTTTTCTCGTCCGAAATCTCTTTGATCGAGTCCAGAAAGACCAATTTATTTGACTCATTTTTGACAAAATCCTCATCAGTTTTTTGGACTGAACTGTCAAAATTCGGGATCAGAACTTCTTCGATTTTCACATTTTCAGATACGGATTTGGCTGAATTTAGGTTCTCCGAATCGTTGTCCGTGAGGATAAATTTGTCGATTTTGGTGATGCCATTTTTGTTTAAAAAGGGGAGCACAACATACTCTCCGGAGTCAAAATTACCCCATTTCTCCCCGGAATTTATCAGAAAAGTCTGTTTGTCTGGAAGCTGTATGATGGTAGAATTTCCCTGCCCGACATCCAAAAAAGTTAGCTTTAAAAGGTGGTTCTCGTTTGAAAGAACTCGTTCCCAAGCGTAAACTGTTCCAAGTATTACTAAAAAAAAGATTATTGCTTTCCTTTTATGGGGCCTTGAGCTAAGTATAAGCCAGACAAAAAGATAATAGATTAAAATGTTGAAAATCGATGGGGAAGACATGTTTAGTTTCGCTATGGGCAGGATGCTGAAGAAATTGGTTAACCTTAATGTTAGGTCCAAACAAAGCCAATTTGAAGCAGAAAAAATGCTTGCCAAAAAGGGGCTAAAAACGGCTGAAAATAGAGTAACACAAGATAGCATTAACGACAATCCAGCTAAAGGGACAATTAAAAGATTGGCAACTATAGTGACCAATGGGACCAAATTGAAGTAATATGCCAAAAAGGGGATCACAGTTATCTCCACAGCCAACGAAGCTATACTCGGATAGATTATCCACCTCCACAGATTTTTATGGGATCGATCCACATATTTAGATGCCATCTGGGTAAGCTTAGGAACTATTAAAACAAGCCCAAAAACACAAGCAAAGGATAGCTGAAAACCGACATCGAAAAGAATAGGAGGGTAGTAAAATAGGATAACCAAAGCGGCAAAAGAAACCAGGTTTGTCATCTCCAGATCCTTATATAAAAGCATACCCAAAAGCGCTACCGAAGCCATGATTCCCGCCCTTACCACAGGAGGCTCATTATTCACTAAGTTAGAAAAGATAAAGATGGAGATTAAGGTAACGAAAGTTAGAGGTAACTTAGGCAGTCGAACCAGACGAAGGAAGTAGAAAATGATCAGAATGACCAATCCCACATTTGAACCTGAAACTGCCAAAAGATGAACTGTGCCCGTATTTCTAAACATATTGTAAATATCTTTAGGAATATCTCTGGTTTCCCCCAACAAAAACCCGGAGAGGAGGGCTTTGTGATTGCCGGATAAGGTCCTGTCAAATACGCCCAAGATCCATTCTTTCAATGGGATGACTATTTTGGAGAGGAATAAATTGCCCGACTCTTTTTTAGTAATTTCAACCTTATCCGCCTCAGATAAGCTGACCATTCCATAGATTTTCTTTCGGTTAAGATATTTCTTGTAATCGAATGCTCCAGGATTTCTTCGGGAGGCTGGTTCGTTCAAATATCCTTTAAATTCGATCTTATCGGCATAGTCGAACCGGGAAGTGGATTCTTTTATCTTTAAAATTATTTGTCCCAAAGTGGGAATGGTTTTGTGATCTAAGGAGATATTTTCGGTTTCCACGGTTAGAAAAGTTTTGTTTTCTCTTACGTCCGGTTCATCCTCGATCTTGCCGGTTATGGTGACGGGTCGATTTAAATTCAGAAAATTGCTTATGTGATTGGGTGGGAAATCTTTGGTAAGAAGCTCATATCTAAAAGACCCGGTTAGGATTAGGGAAAGGATAATAAAAACATTGGCACCTTTCTGGTCTCTTTTTAGAAGAAAAAGAATGCAAAAGAAAAGAGAAAGGATCAAAACTGAGAATAAAAGAAGGGTGGGAAGGTTAAAGAAATAACTGATAAGAATGCCGATGACAAAAAGGATCAGTGCATAAAAAGCGGGTCGCCTCATATCCTATCTAAGGAGTCGAAAACTGAAGAGTCCAGATCAATTCATACGAATGCATACACATCAGTTTTGGTCATTATAGCATTTACGAACGGATTGTCAAGGGATTGTTTAAGTCGGTTCGGGGATTCGTGTGAATGCTTGGCATTGGAATTCCCGAACCAACCCTGGCCCACAGAAGGATAAGGCTACAACACTGGAGAAAAGGTGT
>Ga0315279_10001419_pt1 | contig 40081 bp, 35 predicted proteins | sample YL17G06_20_MG_FD_203694 | JGI IMG/M metagenome (GOLD analysis project Ga0315279, IMG submission 203694) | Sediment microbial communities from Yellowstone Lake, YNP, Wyoming, USA - YL17G06_20 | ecosystem: Environmental > Aquatic > Freshwater > Lake > Sediment | place: USA: Wyoming | collected...
TGAAGAGCATGGGGGTGCCAATAATGCAGGTGAGGGCATCCGGTGGCGGAGCCAGGAGTGAACTCTGGCGCCAGATCCAGTCCGACATCTATGGAGTCGAACTATACATGATGGAAGCTGAGGAAGGGCCAGCGTTCGGCTCCGCTCTCATCGCTGGCGTCGGGGTTGGAACTTACGGAAGCGTCGAGGAGGCGTGCGACAAGGCCGTCAGGACGAGCGGACTGGTAGAGCCCGTGCCTGAGAACGTCGAGTTATATGACCGACGCTACCAGATGTACACTAAGTTATATCAGTCGTTGCGGCCAACCTTCAAGGAACTGGCGAGATTGGCTTGAGTCCGAAGCCCGTGAAGATAGCTGCATCAATACTTTCGGCCGACTTCACAAGACTGGGCGAAGAGATCAAGAAGGTCGAGCAAGGAGGGGCAGACATCATACACGTCGATGTCATGGACGGGCGCTTTGTGCCTAACATGACTGTGGGACCCGCGATAGTGAAGGCCATCAAGGAGGTCACGCGCCTCCCAGTTGATGTTCATCTGATGGTAGAGGATCCCGCGTGGTTCATACGCGAGCTGGAGGGAACAGGCATCGACATGATGTCCGTACATCCTGAGGTGACCAGGCGCCTAGACAGAACTCTTGAGAGGATCAGAGGAACCGGTGCGAAGGCAGGAGTCGCACTCAACCCATCTACTCCCCTGGATGCGATAGAGTGTCCCCTCAGTCACTTGGACTACATGCTGGCAATGACCGTCAGCCCGGGGTTCGGAGGTCAGCCATTCCTGCCCATTGTGCTGCCGAAAATCGAAGAGGCAAGAAGGAGGTTTCAGAGTGCCGGACTGGAACTGGACATCGAGGTCGATGGCGGCATAGATCCCCAGACCGCCCCACAGGCCGTACGCGCCGGTGCAAGCATACTGGTTGCAGGGACTGCCATATACCGCACCCGGGACATCACCGCCGCAATCTCCGAACTCCGGGAATCCATCACACACGCGTCTGCCTAGACGGAAGAAGTCCCTAACTCCCACAGGCTCAACGCGAACGCGATCATCGGGCCGGCGATGCTGCCATCCTTCTGTAGGTGTGATACTTGCCCTTTAGGGCGATACAATAGGCCATCACATTGTCCGGAAACAGATTGAATCCCGCGTCTCCGATGTGACTAAGGTCCGCCCCTGCCATCTTTGAGCACAGAGCTATTCTCCTTATTGTGTCCAGGTCCGAACCCTCGATGGCAAGGTCCAGACACGACATGGCAAGCATTCCGTTTTCGTGGGCGTTGTTCACCCAGTTTCTCAGGACGGCCTCGTCTATTCCCGGAACAGACCCCGGAGCAGGGAACATTGCTACATCACATCCTGCTTCGGCGAACCCGGCGATGTCGCTTCCTGATACGATATGGGCACCCGCCTCGATTGTTACGCCCGCTGAATGCATCTTGCCTCCCATCAAGATCAGCTTGTCACCAACAGCCTTCCTCAGCTCGGCCAATGATCCTTTGATGGTGGCATTTGTCACTCCTGTTCGCGGGTTCCCGGTCAGACAAATGAAAGATGCACCCTGTTCCACTGCCCTGAGGGCGTTCTGCGCAGAGGCTTTCCTTCCTTCAGGTACGCCCAGTTTCTCCTGAACAACAGCGGATGGATCGACGGGCTCTAGGTTCAGGCCAATCGGAACGCCGGCCAGATCTCTGACTTGAGTCAGGGTGGGCTTGTCACGTTGAGACGTGGCCTGGGGCAGGCCTGTGAGATTTGGGTTAATCGTATCGTACGTATTCAGGACGACCATGTCGGCTCCGAATGCGGCCGCGATCTCCGCTGAGGTTATCCCCCCCAGATTCCTCTGCTCTGGTCCCACTTCGGCCATCACCGCCCTACCCTCGGCCAGAGAGATGGACTCAAGCATATCACGGCCAGTCATATTCTCGAAGTCCGATCTAAACGCCTCGATGAGCTTCTTGACCATCAAGGCACAGCGAGCCGGCATTGAATATAAGAAGTTGCGGGGCTGAGTGATCGAAAGGGCTCAGCCTGCTATGTTCTCACGCCAATGAATCTCCTGATCCTCGCGGACCTTGAGCTCAGGCGAAGCAACTCTCTCTGGATGCGACCAGCATTTATCCTTAGCTCGCTTGCAGTCAATCCTTCATCGGCGTGCTCCTTCTTGAGTTCTGACAAGGCACGAATCAGTTGAACGCGCCGGGCGTACGTCTCCCCGAGCCGCACCAGACTGTCTCGCTCTCCATCGCTCCTCATGCCGAGTTCATGCCAGAATCCAAGAAGTGAGACACCATCAAACGCCGCCCTGCGCAACCCAAGGTGTGCTGCCACTGTGGGGGCAACGTCCACGGTCTCAGCAAAGGGAAGCCTGGCAGGAGGTACTGATTGGCCATGGAAAATCAGCGGGACTCTCGTTTCATAGTCTTCAAGTCCACCGTGATACCCAGGTAGCTTAGGTTGCTGACGGGAGAAGGAGGAAAGACCCGACCTAAGCGACACGATTATGCCTTGTGAGTCTCCATCGCCAGTGTTCAAAGCCCTGAGCTCGCAGTCTTCCAGGATAACGTCGACTCCTTTCACTCGTGCGACTGATCGAACAACTTCTTCCTGTTGGGTCCCCATGTGAGGAAAAATCTGCACGAATCTACCGAATGACCTGAACGGTATCTCTTTGTCAACGTCAACGATCGCAGCCTCAAGACTACTGGAGAGATCTCTGGCAACTGGGACCATCCCGTGGTCACTCGTCAGAACATACAGCGTTCTGCCAGGTCCGCCTGATCTCTCGATCGACTTGGTCAGCTGACCGAGTGCGTCGTCAACCTCCTTGACGGTTCTATTCACCTTGCGGCTGTCAGGACCGTTCAGATGGCCCGCATCGTCGACTGCGAAGAACACGACGTACAGAACCTGAGGGCGCTTGGTCTCGATTACCGTCTTGGCGAATCGAGTCACATCCCCGATGTTGTGCGAGGGAACGTTTACGTAGATGTCAGCCCCCCTCGTGAAGAGCGTGAACTCCTCGATCGATCCGACGACATATCTTCGTTCTTTGGACAGCTCGGCTATTGATGGACCTTCGTAGCTGCTCATCGAAGTCTCACGAACTCGTCCGCAGCGTCTATCGAAACGTATCCCGCTCGTAATGCCGTGCGTGATCGGGTAGCGCCCCGTGGTGAGCGTGGTGTGCGAAGTCCCAGTCAGGCTTGGAAAGACCGTCCTGCAGTCCTCAACCACTACGCCCTCGTTCATCATGCGACCAATCGTTCTTGTCTTTGTTCTGGTCAGGTAGTCCGGACGACACCCATCAAGGATGAAGACCACGGCTCTGGGTTTCAAGTGCTCGGGTGGGCTCTCGCGTTGCCTATTTGTCTTTCCGCTCGCAGACCAGTTGCCTCTCCCAGTGCCGTTCCAAGGGTCTCGCCCACAAAGAACCAACTGATATATATACTGGCGCACTCTGGTGGGTTGTGAGACAGCTCAAGATCGTTGCGATCGCCGGTAGCTTGGGACGGGAATCATACAACCGCAAGCTTCTGCAGATCGCGAAGAAGCTCGCATTCGAACTCGGTGCGTCTGTCGAAGAAGCCGACCCCAAGCAGCTCGCACTGCCCATTTATGATGGCGACATCGAAGCACAGGGACTTCCGGCCTCTGTTCAGCAACTCAAGGCGACTATTGAGAAGGCCGATGTCCTGCTGATCGCGACTCCAGAGTACAACTACTCGGTCACAGGAGCCCTGAAGAACGCGATCGATTGGCTCTCAAGGGGGAAGAACTCTCTGGACGGCAAGGTGGCAGCTATCTTCGGGGCTTCCACGAGCATTCTCGGCACCGTCCGCAGTCAAACGCACCTACGTGTCATTCTGGAGAGGTTGAACGTCATAGTAGTCCCACAACCACAGGTCTTCGTCAGGTCCGCGGACCAGGCCTTTGCTCCTGACGGGTCGCTCATGGACGCAATGGCAACGCAGCTCCTGAGGGACCTGATCAGGAATACCCTCGAGCTGGCTGGCAAGCTCAAGGAGTAAACTCGCCCATTTTAGGGGATCAATGTTAAGAACCTAGGCCGTGCCTTCATTGGTGAGACGGCATGCTCAGGGATCTCAGGGGTCAGTCCAAGATAAGGGGTCGAGAAGAGCTGGTCGAGCAGCTCTCAACGTTCAAGCTCAATCCTAAGTTCTCGATGGGGGTGTGGTACTTCTTCCCAGCTGGAGGTAGATTCCACGAGAGATACGTTGAGCCAGGCACTATGGAGGACGTCTTGGATGTCGTTCGTCGCATGAAGGACAAGGGGGTCGTCAACTCGAGCTTCAAACTGGAAGGCCACTTCCCGAATGAGATCAACTGGGACAACATTGACGAGTTCAAAGACCTCGAGAGGGAGACAGGGATAGGGCTGGTGAACGTGGGCCCGAACATCTTCTACGAGAAGAGGTACGAGTTTGGGTCACTTTCCAACCCGAATCCAGATGTCAGGTCTCATGCCATTGCCAGAACAACGGACGCTCTGAAGCTCGGGAAAGAAGCGGGAGCGGCGTTCATGGTCGTCTGGCCTGGGATAGACGGCTACGAGAATCCCTTCGGCACCGACTTCTATGGCATGTGGAACAGATTCGAGTCCGCCTTGGTCCAAGTCATGGACGCAGTACCCGGGACAAGGGTCGCGATCGAACCCAAACCATACGAGCCGAGAGGGAACAACATCTACAGGAACACAGCCAACGGACTGCTCATGGCGAGAAATGTCGAATCGTTGTTGAAGCATGAGGACAACAGACACCTCCTCGAACAAGGTCACGCCATGGTCTGTCTGAACCCCGAAGTGGGACATGTGATGATGGGGCACGAAGAACTCGCGTACGCCTTTGCGTCAGCGTTGAGGGAAGGAAGGCTCGCACACACGCACTGGAACAGCCAGCCGCTGGGTAACTACGATCAGGATCTGAACGTGGGCGTGCTGGGAATTGACCAGATGTATGCTGCCCTCCTTGTCATGAAGATGCATGGGTATTCAGAGTACTTCGGGATAGACATCAATCCCGAGAGAATGCCTGTCGAGAGAGCCATAGCCCTCAATGTCAACGCTATCAGAGCGGCATGCGATCGGCTCAACCAAATAGATAGAATGGACTGGTCCAAGGTCGTGGACGCAATCACCAACCCCCAAGAGAACAGGGGGGTGATCGAGGATGTCATGACGAGGTCATTGGCCCCCACAGGCAGTTGTTTCGTCCCCATCTGAAGAAGATTCGGACGTGTCAGGTAGAGATTCCAGAATTGCCTATCTAAGTAGGAACATTCTTAAATAGGAGCGACTGGGAGTAGGATATTGAGCGAAATGACCGAAGCGGTAGTCACGCGTCGCGGGCAGACCACTATTCCTGCCGAAATGAGGCGCAAGCACGGAATCAACGAAGGAACCCGGCTGGAATTCATAGATGCCGGTGACGCGATCGTCATCAGGAAGAAACCCTCCACGGCCGATCTGATAGGATCCGGAGCGTCGGACCTTAGGAGGATATATCGGATGCTGGATAAGATGAGAGAAGAGGATGACCACCAGAGGAAAGGTGGTGTATGACACAACCTTCCTCGCCGCTCTGTACTATTCCAAGGATCAGGAGGAACGGTCCAGAATAGGGCGGGAGTTGGCTGGCAGGCACAGCAAGTACATCTCGGCAGTCACTATCTACGAGGTCTACAAGCTTTCGATCCAAGCCGACGGCAAGGAGGTCGCTGATCTCAGAGTTAGTCTGCTTGAGAAGGATTTCAGAATTGTGAGTGTGGGAAGCAAGATATCAAGAGAGGCGGCGCTGATTTGGCACAAGCATCGAGTGCCAATGGCCGATGCAATGATTGCCGCCACGGCAAAGACGCTGAGCGCTGAATGCGTCACGAACGACGAACACCTCACTTCGATGAAAGAACTGAAAGCGCGTTGGGTGCAGCTTACCTGAAAAGGAAGCCTGTCCACAGTGCCGTTCGGAAAAGCAAGTCGTTGAAGCTCAGCACCTAACCCGCTCTGCATGTGCGGCTGGCGAACCAACTGGACCAATCCGGAAAGCGCATCCGCATTTGCCTCGGACAGAAGCATCGATCAGCAAACACATTTAACTCAACCAATTGGCCAAGCTAGATCGATAGCCATGGTAGTCGGCATTGGCATAGTCGGCGCAGGCTTCATGGGAAACACTCATGCGAATGCATATCATCTGATCCCCAGTTCAAAGGTCGTCGCAGTCGCGGACATAGAACCCGACAGAGCGTCAGACTTCGCTGAGAAACATGGCGCCAGACCTTACAGCTCTCTCAAGAGCATGCTCAAGGACCCTGATGTACAAGTCGTAGACATCACGCTTCCCACGTATCTTCACTCTGGGGCGGCAGTCCAAGCTGCTGAAGCCGGGAAACACGTGATATGTGAGAAACCGATGGCATTGAGCCTCGCGGAGGCGGACCGGATGATTAGAGCAGCAAGGAAGAGCCGCGTCGAACTCATGGTAGCTCACGTCATCAGGTTCTGGCCAGAGTGGGCCTTCCTTGCGGAGAAGGCCAAGAGAAAAGAGTTCGGCAAGATCAAGGCGATAAGATGCCTTAGGTTGTCGTCAGAGCCACAGTGGACATGGAAGAGGTGGACTCGTGATGTCAGAAAGGCAGGCGGAGCCACCGTCGACTTGCACATTCACGACACTGACTTCATCACGCATGTTCTTGGCAGGCCCAAGGCAGTCATGTCGATTGGCTGGATAGATCACATACAGACGACCTACGACTACGGCAAGGGGGCAGTCGCTCTGGCGATAGGAGGTTGGTTCCCGCTGCAAGGCTATCCCTTTCTGATGTCATACGAATGCTTCCTGGAGAATGCAACCTTGACATACTACTCTGACCGAAAGCCCACTCTCACCGTTTATCAGCGGAACAAGGATCCCTACAATCCGGACCTAGCGAGCGCCGGAACAGAGTCAAGAGTCACGGCCGGCAACATTTCTGAGCTTGGGGGGTACTACGAGGAGCTGAAGTATTTCGTAGGTTGCCTCGAAAAAGGCGAGAAGCCAAACAGGATCAGGCCGGAGGAGGCGAGGCAATCGCTGGAGATCTGCCTGGCAGAGGTCAAGAGCATGAAGACAGGCAAGAAGGTCAACCTGTGATCAGGTCAATCCCTCATGTTCCGTCGAGTCGAGGGATAGGATCCCGTAGACCGTGCCGTACTCCTATTTGATCTCACGGTCGGGTTAGACAAGATGGAATCACAAGAACTAGGCACAAAGGGCTGATTAGGCATCAAGGCGTCGGCCTCCGGAGCCGACAAACTCGCGCGAACTACTGATGACGGAGAAATCTTAATAAGGAATTGAGTGTTGTGATAAAATCAAGGTGATGAATTTGAGGGGATACGTAGTCGTTGTTGAGAAAGAAACGAAGAAGAACACTGATTTCCGCCGTGTTCTGTACACTGGGAAGCACAGTCAGCTCGTGCTCATGAGTCTCAAACCTGGGGAAGAGATAGGTGAAGAAACACACCAAGATGTGGATCAATTTTTCAGATTTGAGAAGGGGCAAGGAAAAGTGATCATTGACGGTATTGAACACCTAGTCAAGGACGGGTATGCGGTCATAGTCCCTGCGGGTGCCAGACATAATGTAGTCAATACGTCCAAGCGAGCGAAGCTTAAGCTTTACACGATCTACTCGCCACCTGAGCACCAAGACGGTGTAGTGCGTCACACCAGAAAGGAAGCGATGGCCAGCGAGGAGCATTTCGACGGACGAACTGCAGAATAACGCAATGTCGCTCGTGCGCGCGTCACGCCTACTGAGCTGACAAATCCTTATAATGCGTTCGGCAAAAGATGCAATCCCTCATGACGCTAGTCAAGGCTGTCAATACATCGGAGATCCCTGTCGGCAAGATGAAAGCGGTCGAAGTTCAAGGGAAGGAGATCCTGTTGGCCAATGTGGCAGGGACGTATTACGCCATCGGCAACAGATGTACGCACATGGGCATGGGCCTCTCAGGGGGGACCCTGTCAGGAAACGCAGTCACCTGCCCCAAGCACCATTCCGTCTTCGACGTCACAACAGGAAAGGCGATATCAGGCGCCAAGATATTCGGGACGACGATAGCAGTCAAGGACGAGCCGACATTTGTGGTCAAGGTCGAAGCAGGGAGCATCTATCTCGACCTGTGAAGGTCGTCTTTGGTTCCCTGACCATACAGTAGCGATAAGAGACACTCAGGTAGTCACGTTCTTGTTCCATAGATGGCCATTCGATCGACCTGCATATCACGTCTGTAATTGGGCGCTTGTGATCTGATCTGATGAAAAGTCAGAGGCATTCGGGACCACTCAAATCGCGGAACCAAGTATGATCGACCCGGAGTAGATCAGCATTGTTATGTGGAAGAGCGGGAGCACTTTCAACGCAGCTTGTGCGGTATTGTTCTTCAGTACCACATAGTTGACAGTCGCAAGGAGCAAGAACCCGATCGCGAACCCGGCCAACGTGACAGTGCCGAGCGCCGTGAGGAAGAAGAACCCGGCGATGTAGTGTATCGCCGTGAAGAGAAGTATCCAGTAAGACGTACCCTTCATACCGTAGAGGACTGGAATCGTCTTCAACTCCCTTGCCTGATCGTTGACGATGTCTATCATGTCGTTGACTCCCAAGTGCACCTCCGCGAAAGGGTAGAAGAACATGAAGTACAGCAGAACTATCATGTCCGGGTTTCCGTTGCTCAGGTAACCCGCGACCGGAAAGAGACTGAAGTCTGTCCTCCCCAAGAGCTGGGCCAAGGGGAACGCTTGGTCGCGCTTCTTCACTTGGTAGAAGTACTCCGCGCAGTAGCTGTACGCCATGATGGCGAGAACGTAGAGGGAGTGAGGGTAAGGCAAAGTCAGGATCAGGACCGAGGTTGAAGCCACGAGCAGAAGGAAGAGCGTCAACGAGCTCTTGGGCGAGATCAGTCCCGCCGGGATCGGCCTCTCATTGAAGACCCGCCAGTACTTCGTCGCCTTGTCGAACTCGACATCTTTCTTGTCCAGTTCCCGGTCCACGTAGTCGTTGAGGACGAAACCTGCCTCGAAACCGAGGAAGCCAATGGCTGCGGCTCTTATCACCGCTAGCCAAGAGAAGCCGCCATAGGTGCCGAAGCTCAGGAACAGCCCTGAGCAGAATAGCGTGGGCCACGCGAAGAAGAAGTGCAGCCTAAGCAGATCCACGTATGCCCTGATGGATTCCATCAATCTGTCTCAGCTCCTAGACTCTCGAGGGCGTCGAACAGCAGGTTTTATATGCGTATTCCATGATCGACAATGCCTCGGTTGGCGTTGGCTCGCTTGGTCCACTGAGTCCTCAGATTTCGACCGAGATCTTTAAGTCCGTCCCTGACAGAAAGCGGTAGGTAGGTAAACCTCATGCCCGATAGCCTGCGGACAGTCATCAACATAGTAAGGATGATACGCATCCATATCGTTGCAGGAGGCATCTTGGCCTACTCGCTTGGCGCCCTTCTTGCTATCCTAAGCGGTTCGCCATTCGATCCGACCAGCGTTGTCATAGGGTACCTCGTCATATTCCTGGCAGATCTTTCCACCCACTACAGCAACGACTACTTCGATTCCGCAATGAATCCAAGTGGTGAGCACAACAAGATGTTCGGAGGAAGTCGCGTCCTCTCGGAGCACCCCGAGTTGCGTGCAACATCTCGGCTGATCGCCATCACGTTGGTCATTCTTTCCGTCAGCCTCGCGTCATTGTCAGCGTTCATGCGCCTCATCCCCGTCGAGCTGATGGTGATCGCAGTCACTGCAAACCTCTTGGGTTGGTTCTATTCCGCTCCGCCCATTCGCCTCTCGACCCGCGGGCTGGGAGAGTTTACCATTGCGTTGGGCACGGGCTTCTTGATACCCGCGGCGGGCTATGTTGTCGTGAAGGGCCAACTTGACACCTCCTTTCTGCTCCTGGCGATCCCGTTCGTGATGTACGGGTTCATGCTCGCCCTGAGCCTTGAGGTCTCAGACATGGAAGATGATCTCCGGGTCGGGAAGAGCAACCTCGTCGTCAGGAAGGGCAGGCGTTTTGCATTTTCCGCCATTCTCGCACTTTCCGTTCTTGCCACCCTAGCATTCTCCGTCTATACGAAAGAGGCCATCTACTCCACGGTGGATCTTGCGATAGTTGCGGCTTTTTCATCCGTGCCGGTTGTTGCTGGACTCATAGGAGTCATCAAGAGCCCAGAGACGAGGGATGAGGCAAATCGTTTCGGTTCGGCGAACGTCATAGCGTTGTTCCTTTTCAACGTTCTCATGGTCGCTTATCTGACCCTCCTGACTCTGTGACGCCGACACACCTATTGGTATGTCCCTCATTCGCCGGCCATGATCTTAGCTGATGCTCCCTTTCCCAAATGCACGACTCACTTGCCATCCCGAATCTTTTGACCTAGGACGCCTCGCCCCTCAATTCGAAGTCCTGATCCTTCTTCGTCCATGAGACCCCGTTTTTCCTGGAATGCTTATATCAGATGATTTACTGCACGAAAAAACATGAGAGAGTCCGTCAGAACCGAAGATCTGACCAGGACCTTCAGGGGCGAGGAAGGCGAAATCAAAGCCCTGGATGGTGTGTCACTTTCAGTCATGCCAGGCGAGATCTTCGGTCTTCTCGGGCCTAACGGTGCCGGAAAGACGACTCTCACGAAAATATTGTGTACACTTCTGCTGCCAACCTCGGGTAAGGCCTTCGTCAATGGCTATGATGTAGTTCAGGAGACCGCGAAGATAAAGGAGGTGATAAACCTCGCCAGTGGGGGCGAAACCCCTGGCTACGGCATTCTCACGGTCAGAGAGAACTTGTGGTTCTTCTCCCAACTCTATGGTCTGTCGAACGAAGAATCGAAAAAGAGAGTGAGTCAACTGATAGACGCGGTCGGTCTGCAAGAAAAAGCGAAAGAGCGGATGAACAGGCTCTCTTCAGGTATGAAACAGAGGCTAAACATTGCCAGATCAATGATAAACGATCCGAGAATATTGTTCTTGGACGAGCCCACGCTTGGGCTTGACGTGGTGTTCGCTCAGGAGATAAGGCAGTACATTGAAAAGCTGGTCAAGGTGGATCCCGAGAAGACAGTACTTCTGACGACGCACTACATGGCCGAGGCCGATGAGATGTGTGACCGGGTGGCCATAATAGACAAAGGCAAGATCATAGTGGTGGAGGCGCCAGCGAGACTCAAGAGTCTCTTCTCAAAAGACGTGAATCTATTGGTCGAGGTATCGTTCATCGGAAGCAGAGCAGATGAATTGTTGAAGCTCAAGGGCGTCAAAGGCCTCTCCGTTACACATAGTCCAGAGAAGAATACGACGACCCTAAAGCTAGTTCTTGAGGAGGAGTCGACAATACCAGATGTCATATCGGCGATCAAAGAAATGGGAGTAACGATGCATATGATGAACAAAGCCGAAACCACCTTGGAGACCGTTTTCATAAGCCTGGTGGGGAGGGGGCTCGAATGACATCCAAACTGGACCTGATAATCAAGCCAGCCTTTTCCAGAGCATACATCAGGATAGTGATGGGGAATAGAGTCTGGGCTGAAGTTCTCACTGACTCCATGCTTCCAGTTCTTAGCCTAGCGGCTTATGTCTACACCTACTACTTTCTGGGCGCTTCTTCACAATATGTAGGATTCGTAATCTTGGGCGGCGCGATGCTGGCTTTCTGGTCGAATGTGCTCTGGAGCGTTGGTTCACAATTGTATTGGGAGAAAGAGGACGGAAACCTAGAGACTTTCTTCATATCGCCGGCATCGAAGATGTCGTTGTTGACAGGGATGGCATTTGGAGGAGTGGTGAACACCGCATTGAGGGTCATAGTAACAATAGCGGTCGGAGTGATTGTCTTCGGGGTTCACTTTGATCCGTCACAGATCCCCGAAGCACTTTCGGTATTCGGCCTGACAGTAATCGATCTCTACGCCCTGGGGATGGTGTTCTCTTCGCTTTACTTGCTGTATGGCAGGGAGGCATGGCATATATCGAATCTCCTGACAGAGCCAGTCTCGTTCATATCTGGCCTTTACTACCCGATCCAGTTCTTCCCCTTCTGGCTTCAAGCACTAGCATCGCTCATTCCGATGACCCTTGGCCTGGACATTTTGAGAAGGATGTTCTTCAACGGCTCGACGATTCTATCTGAGTCTTTGGAAGTAGGTGTGCTAGCCATCATGGCTCCTGTCTTGATCCTGCTTGCCAAATTCGCTCTGGACTACATGGAGCAATTCTCCAAGAGAGAGGGAAGGTTGACACTCAGATGGCAATAGAAGGGTGGCGGGGATTCAAGGCCGCTGTCTGGCTCGGATGGCAGATCGACTCCAACTGGACCGACATATTCCTCTTTTCCCTGTATACTATCATCAAGCCGGTCTTCGGAATGCTCACTTTTGCGTTCATGTATCTTGCGGCCACGGCTGGAGGCCCCATTGATCCGGAGAAGCTCGCCTACATCCTGGTTGGGAGCTCTCTGTTCACCTATGCAGGAAACGCAATCTGGAACTCATTCTTCGCGGTGCACGAGGACAAGGAACACTACATGACGATCAGATACCTCAATATCGCCCCTTCGAACTTCACGCTCTACTACCTGGGCAGAATAACTCCGTCAGTGCTGTTCAGCTCCACTATCTCGCTCATCATAAACCTGGCGGTCGGGGTATTCCTTCTTGGAATGAAAGTTGATCCAACCTCCCAGACCACAGCGTATCTGCTTGTTTCGATTCCCATAGTCGCGCTCGGGATCATCGGATACGCCTTGATGGTAGTCGGGGTGAGTTTCTTCACGACCCGCTATTTGTGGAGCCTAGTGGATGGACTGACCGGTCTTTCGTTCCTTCTGGGCGGAGTGCTCTATCCGCCCACGGTGCTTCCACCGGCGATCAAATGGATATCGCAGATAGTCCCTTGGTACTACTGGATTGAGATGCTTAGGTCCCCGATCATAGGAAGCGGAGCTGGCTTGACCCTTAGCTTCATCCTGCTCGGCGCCGCATTCTCAGCTGCGTTCCTCGTTCTTGGGATATGGTTCTTCAACTGGTCCGTCAACAGAGCCAAGAGAGACGGAACTCTCGATATGGTAATCAGTTGGTAGCACGAAAATGAGGCTTCGGAGAGTTGGAACCCTCAATCGCTCGAAGTTGAAACAGTCACGCCGGGGCCCCTCATTCTGCTTCCGGAACCCCCGGATAGGAAATCCTAGCCAATGATCCCGCGTGATTCACACCCGCCTACATGGAGACAACTCACCGCAGCTGGTCGTCCAGAAGACTCCGCAAACAGACGCCAAGTCCCACCGAACCTCCAGCGAAACGGACGAGCATGCCACACCTACTGGAAGGTCCTCGTTGGGAGAGATGTGAACATCTCGCAGATACCGTGGGAACTCCTCGGCCTGATTGGTGCCAGACGAGCATACTGAAAGGAGTTACACGGAGGTGAAGGAAGGTGGCTCTTATAAGGACAGGGTACAGGATTTTGCACAGGTGAAACAAGGTGAAGTTTAGGACAGCATCTGGTCTCAGCACGACAAAGGCAATCCTCGCAATACTGATCTTGGCGGCGACCTCTATCGTCGTGTTCCCGAAGGTCGTGGCATCGAATGCAGCAGACGCCACCGTGAGGCCGCTTGCCATAAGCATGCCGATCCAAGGGACACTTGCTCCTGGCAAGTACCACCGCTGGGGAGGCGTAATGGAGATAGCCGGGGCACCCGTGAATTTCCACATCACATGGCAACCAACGAGCGTGCCGATCTGGATAGGTCTCTATTGCAGAGACACCGGGCACACGTACTACTGGGAGATATGGGGCGGAGGGGTATCAGGGAACATGCCGGTTGTGGAATCAGGGATCAACTACTTTGTCGTCGCTAACCCCAACCCGAGCACTACAGTAACATATTCAGGCCGAGTGAACTGGCCCTAGGATCGACAGACTTGATGCGCGCCGAGAATCGGCGCGCGTTAGGTTTTTTGTTGCTTTTGGGCTCCTAGGCCTTTTCGTGAGGTAGCTCCGGAAGTCACTGACCGCCGCCGTGGACCCGCCCCCATTCGTGCGTCGCTAGTCTGGTTTCTCCTGCCCCTTTTCCTCGCGTCTCATGACTGGGTTTGGCGAACATTCGTGGAGCACGTGTTACCTTCTCATAGGAACGCCGCTCCCAAGAGCCCGTTGAGAATCGGGCCAGTCGACGCAGAAGCTCAAGTGATTCGACATCAGGAGAACCATCGGATCTCTGACAGGGCTCGATCAGGCAACTCTTTGGATGAAATCCAGAGTCACCTCCTGCTTCATGACTTCCCTCACTCCGTGCGGCCAGGATGGCTTGATAGACTCTATCTCAGGACAAGACAAGCAAGCCTTAAAAGAAACGGCCGAGCTAACCCTAGTGTTTGGGAATCCCACGACCGATAGGGGTTCTACTGGGTTTGGCCCTGATGGCCTCTCTCACCCTCGCCCAGATCTCTCCCTCATCCAAAATGAGTGAGGAGGATTACACTATTGCTCTGCATGCAACAGTGTCATTCCTTGACACAGAATCGGACAAATACACCACCAATTTCACCCTTTGGATAGCACTTCAGTCATACATCAGCACGACCTTTGGTGGCACAGAACCTGTACTCCAAACCATCAGTTTCTCATGGACCACAGACCGTTCCGGCAGCTTCAGTATGCTCCGTACTGTGAGCATCGAAGGCGTAATCTCGTCCATCTCTTCTCCCAAGGTATATTCCAATTCGTGCCTTCTGCTAGGCCAGATGGTGACTCCCACTTCCCAGTCTCCCTCAGGGTGGGAAGTATCCTTCGATGGCCTGAGCTACGCGTATTCCTCCTATGAGCGGACAGTAGGAATAGCGCAGGTGTACACGCCCTACTCTCCAACAGCCAACCACTCGTTCCTGGGTTGCAGCATGAACAGCGAGAATAGGACTTTGAGGATCGACTTGGTTCTGTCTGCAGGCCTGGCGAAGAAGTATGCGCTCGATCTGCAGCCTCTCGAACAACTAGATTCCAGGATCACATTCTACGAGCGGGACGGCACCAACATCGGCCGCATCAAACCCGGAACCTGGCTTCTCTTGGCGCGTCCTGACATGGACAACCTGAGCTTGTCCGGTTCATACTCGCAGCCACTTCCAAGCCTCGACGACTCCCCGAGATCATACGACCTCCCGTTCGGGATATGTCTGAACTTGAGCGAGACGGAGACTCCTCGGATTGGGCCAGCGGTAATCCGGTCACTCGTCAGTTCAGCGGAGATCATCATGGAAGACGACATTGCCCTCTTGAACAGGGCGAGAGCATCTGCCCCCGACATCCTCAGGAGGTTCACCCAAGCAACACTGGACATTCGGGACTCTGCACTTCAGGCAAGCAGAGAACCGGAGTCACTCGATCTGTTTCCGGTCGAGAGAGCCATCACGCTGATCTGCCAATCTCATGATGAGGTGAACGCGCTAGTCTTTTCATCGAACATGATAGTCGCGCCGATTACCTTCGTCGCTGTCTTCCTTCTAGGAGCTGTTGTTTCTCATCTGTTGTTAAAAGGAAGCAAGAAGTCGACTGTCGCACTCTTCGTAGTGTTCTCCGTACTCGCCTTTGAGATACACGCAGGCCTGCGACTGTTCGTCTTCTCCTTGCTCGGACCGAGGCCGGAGATCCTAACTCTCATCCTATCGCAATATGGGCTCGGGTCTCTGATCACCAGTCTCCCTCTGGTCGTGCCGTCGTTTGCGCTTACAGCGATCTCGCTCGGCGTCAGCCTCCTGCTCGTCTCGACAACGGCTATCCTGATCTTTAGGTACTCGGGAACTGCGACAGCATACAGTCTAGCTGCCTCGAATGCGGTGAGACTGATCAGGGCAAGAAAGTTGCGGGGAGCCTTGACAGTGGCCACTGTCGCCATCATTGCGATGGCTACTGTCCCGGGCATCACCTTGGGGATGGTCGTACCAGTCATCAAAGATGCGCAAACGAGACCCCAAGCTGGCGGAAACCTGATCTCCGTCTCGAATTCATGGTCACTGATCATCACCGTGTCAACACAGAAGGAACAGCAAGTCACGGAGAGTACTGGTATCTTTCCCATGAGTCACGATGAGGCCGTCTTCAATGCGAGAAAAGCAGGGATGGTCGAATACACTCCTATCTGCGTAGTGACATACGAATCACCATACCGGACTGGCTCGGTCGTATTCGCGAACTTGACCTTTCTGAGCAGCTACCTTGGCCTCAGACTCAGGCAATCCGTTCCGGCAAGCAACGGTGCGAGCCGGGTATTCATAAGCAATGGGCTGTTTCCGACGAGTGAATCCATCCCTGATTCCCTCACGGTTGCAGCAACAACACTGAAGATAGTTGGCACCTACGAGAACTCGACCCTCCAACTCTTGAACGGGGAAACACTGGAGGACTATCTAAGAGCGAGATTGCTCTTCACAGGAACCTTGGATTGGCAATCGTTGACCTCGTCCCCTGGGCCGCGATGGGTGACTTCATCACTGGGGGAAACTTCCTCCGATGAGGGGAACATGTCGGGCCAGTTGCTCAGAGTGATCTGGGGCCCGAAGCGCCCCATTTCATTGCCGATAGTGGGAGTGGCCGACATTCAAGCTATTGGGAGTCTTCCGGCCGGTGATCAGGTACTAGTCGTTGTTGGGCTGTGCCAAGGCAGCGATGCACTAACCAAGGCCGAGGACTATCTCAGATCCTTGATCTCGACGACCAAGATAGCGCTCAGACGAACGAAAGTCACTGGTGGGAGCGCGACCACCGTTGACTTCGTTTCATCATACTCAGCCACGGCGGCAACGGGTTCACAGGTGATCACGATGCGTGCGGGATTCCCCGTACCCATGGCCCTCGGAACATGGCCCGCTCAGCTCATACTGATGTCCATCGGATCGCTGATTATCTTGGGCGTTGTGTTGAACTCCACATATGAGCGGAGGCGAGAGGCCACAATAATGTCCAGCCTTGGGGCTTCGCCGAGATTCATCACGTATTCGTTTGTCGCAGAGGGACTGATGCTCGGAATAATGGGGGCTTTCATCGGGTATTTCCTTGGCTACGCTTGGGCACATTGGATAGGCGTTAGTTCTCCAGAGATAGCCTCGGACCTGTACAGCTTGACTCCGCTGATTCTGGTCCTCATTGTTTCACTGCTTGTCACGGGTGTTGGATCGTATTTCCCCGCAAGAGGGGCTATCCTCAAGATAGTGCCGAGCAAGGTGATGCTTAGGAGGGAGGTGGGTTACATCAAGGTCGACGAGGACGGCGCCAGGAGAGTGCTTGTTCCCCTGAGGCTCAGAAGCGACCAGCTGGGTTACTTCTCCTCCTTCCTCTCCAACATGGCCCGTTACTACTCCCTCAACAGTTATGGCATCAGCGTCCTCTCACATAGGACAGAGGCCGATCGCGAGGAACTGGACATAAGCTACAAAGGGCTCGATGGCCTTACGGAGAGACTGGTGGCCTACGGTGTGGAAGTCGGGTACGTGCCCGATGGACAATTCTACCTGATAGAACTGGTCGCCCGAAGCCCCGACCGAGAGTGGACAGACGACCAGAAACTAATGGTGAAACACATGCTCTACGACCTGCGGGTCGAACTCCTGAAGATCACGCTGTCAAGGCAGTGGGGATCTCACTGACATGTGAACCTACGTCCTAGCGGCGGGGCATTGGTTGCGTCCGACTCTGTCCCGCCGTTCGTGCACTAGGTTCCTCACAATACCCGAGAAGCTGTGACCTCAGGGGAAACGTGGCGAACCATGCTATCGTCCGAAACGACGAGTCGAGCAGACTGAGTCCGACGACTTGTCTACACAGAACAGGTTATTATAGATCAGTCTGAGTTTCGCTCTTGCCTTCAATTGGACAAGGTCGAGAGAGTCCTTCGCGCTCTGGAGATCCAAGAACCGGACAAAGTTCCCAAGGGCGAGCTGCAGATCCACGACGAGTTGGTGTCTGCTCTCTTGGGGCACAGCATCGACGATTGGTTTGAGGCACATGTCGAGGTCCGCAACATGCTCAACATCGATCTGGTCAACTATGGATTAGAGGGCGGGCCAAGACCACAGCTTCTCCGCAAGACGGAGCAGGGATATCCAGTGTACAGAGACTGGCTCGGCAACGAGTGGGTCGACAGCGGCAAAACCAGGCAGTACCTGAAGAGCGGCGTCGCTTCACCAAATGACATGGACAACTTCCACATGCCGGACATCGGACTATTCCACGCCTCAAGCGTGAAACGTTGGGCTCATCAGACTGACTTCTGCGTCTTCGCACAAGTGGGCGGAGTGTTCGACTCAATCTACCCGATAGTCGGTCTAGAGAATTACGTGAAGGCCCTCTTCCTTCACTCATCGTCGTTGAAACACGTGATCGAGGAGGTGCACAAGTTCAACCTAGAGGCCGTGAAGCTGCTCGCCGATTCCGGTGCACACGTGATACTAGTAGGCGACGACTTGGCTTTCGACAGCGGTCCGTTCATTTCGCCGAATCTCCTCAAGGAATACGTCTACCCCTACCTTGCCGAGGAGGTGAAGGCCGCTCACAAACTGAACCTGCCGGTGATGCTCCACTCCGACGGTAACGTGACGTCGCTGATCGGCGACATCGTCAACTTGGGGTTCGATGGCCTGCATAGCCTTCAACCAAGTTCGGGAGTGGACATCGTCGCTGTGAAGCGCCAGTGGGGAGACCGCATTTGCCTGATGGGGAACGTCGACTTGGACTATCTTCTGACAATGGGCACAGCCCGTGAGGTCGAAGTGGAGGTCAAGAGGCTGATGCGGGAGGTGGCTCCCGGCGGAGGATACATCATGAGCACGACGAACGTGCTGACGAGGTACGTCCCGCCCGAGAATGCCCTAGCCATGTACAGGGCCGCTGAGAAGTACGGGCGCTATCCGATCACAGTTTCGGCATAGCATTCGGCTCCGATTCCACACGAGCCACTGGCATCCCACATTATGTGAACCCGAAGCTTCACGGGGGCGGGGGTGGCCCAGAACTCGGTTTACTTGCTGATCTTAGAGCCATCACCACTACGACAACCACGATAGCCACTACTACCATTCCGCCCCCTACGAGGAGCCACGGGAACCTGCTAGGAAGCTCCTCCGTGCTCACAACGACCCGGTTGGAGTCGGCTGACAGCTCTTCGACGTCAATAGTACGGACCGTGAAATAGTATGTCGTGCCGGGAGACAAGCCAGTCACCTCGTAGCTTGTGTTACTCCGATCGCTGAGGGTCGCGATGCGGGCCCCGATGTTTCCGGACGCGGAGGATTGGTACACTTCATACTTGGCGAAGTCGTTGTTCGTGTTCTCCGTCCAGCTCAAGGAAACGGAGTCCGTTGTGATGTCGCTGTCCCCCGGCATGCTTAGTTGCACCTTCGTCGGAGGGCCCGTGTCATTTTCGGTGAGCCACCCTGAGTCCGTAGGCGTTCCGTCCCCGCTTGGCTGGCCAGATGACTTCAGCTCGATGTCAACTTTCATGAGAACAGTTGTGTAGGGGTTCCACGTCGACAGTGTGAAGTAGATCGTGGATCTCTGGGAATCTCCCTTGATGAACTTCTCCACGACGTACGGCCCGTAAGGTCCGCCAAAAGTGCTTTCCCTCAATGGATCCGACAGATTGTCCCTTCCTGGCCAGTGGATGAACTTCGCGTAGCCTTCTTTCAGTGCGTTGAACAGCGTCTGCTTGCCGGACCAGCTCCCCCACGGATTCGCGGAAGACCTCATCAGGACACCACTGTACAGCATGATCCACCTCTTGAACTGCGCGTGCCAAAACACCGAGAATTCTCCTATGATTGGATCATGAAAGAGCGGCGCGGCATCGGCCTCGTTCAAACTCCACTGCGGGTTCCCACTTGCATCCGTACCCCTGAAGTAGCTGACCGCGGACTTGTAGTCGATGGAGGCAAGGGGCATGTATGCCAGATACGGATCGCTCTTCCTGTACTCCCCACTGCCCCAAATCAGCAACCCTTTGCCGGAGGATTGTGGAAGCCCCGGTATCTCTGAGTTGTTGACAGCCACGACCTGTACATTGAGAAACTTGGCGGTGGAGAAGGTGTAGAGGTATGTGAACTTCCGTGTGTTGTCGTCAAATCTGGCCAGAACAGAGCTGCCCATGGTCCTCTCGCTTGTATGATTCGTGGTGAAGTAGACATAGGCTGTCCCGTTGATGTCTATGCCTTCCATCGGAACCTCGAACGGTCCTTGAGATAGACCCGGAACTATGGGCGGCAAGAACTTGCTAGGCCGACCAATATAGAAGATCAGATCAAGACCATCGTCGGGGTTGAAGTCCGTAGTGTGCGCCCAACTGTCGTCCTTTGGCAGCACACCCGAGTAATTGTTCCACCCGGCTGTATCTCCGAAGAGAAACACCAACTCCCCTTTGTGTTCAAAGGATACTCCTAGGTCGGTGCCAAACACTCCATACTTCGTGGCAGTGAGGCTCAGCGTGGATCGGTTCATCTGCCTATCGAAGTCCCCGACCAGTTGGCAGACTTTCGCGATGGTTCCTTCGACACGGACAACGATGTCGTTGCCCGCAGCCAAACTGCCGAATCGTGGGACAGCAAGGGGCGCTAGGAGCACAAGTGAAAGAGCGAGAAGCAACGAGAGCTTGGACAAATGCCTGGCCGCAGATGAAATCGAGTTTGATACTATCTCTAACACCAAGGCCAAACCTCGCGGAGATGCCAGCCGACGGTATAAAAGCACTGAAGCGCAAGAAAGGTGTACTTTATGCGACTGTTCATGACGCATAAACTCCCCAACACGTTGCTGTCAGCAACCAGGAGAACCGATGAAGGTCGTCGACTCAGCAACATAGGCCAAGTCAGCCCCAGGTGCAAGGTCCGGCAAGTGCAGGTGAGTCAGAAGGACGATGCAGGTGCGAGGAATGTAGCTCATTGGGTTCTGCAATCGCCTACCTGCCCAAGCCAGTGAGCATCTTGCAGAACATGTGTTGTCTCAGCGGTCTCAATCTTGTACCATCAGATCTGCGAAATGTGCAACAACTGTACCATTGGTTATGTCCGGCTGGAAACTCCAATGCTAATATATAGGGCCTCCCGGCGCTTGTCCCAGGAACAGCTAAAGGTATGTGCTATGTACGCGGTCGAAACCCTAGGTCTAACGAAGTATTTCGAGAAGAAGGGCTCGAAGTCAGCTAGAATCTTAGCTGTTGATCATGTGAGCTTCGGAGTGAAAGAGGGAGAGTTTTTCGGCCTACTTGGACCTAACGGCGCGGGTAAGACCACTCTCATCAAAATCCTATGCACTCTCATAATCCCTGATGAAGGAACGGCAAGAGTGGCAGGGTACGACGTGATGAAGCAGCCGGATGGAGTCAAGGAGAGCATAGGCTGGCTTCATGGCGAAACTGGCGGGAGAGCACTCTACTGGCGGCTTTCGGCGAGGGACAACTTGATGTTCTACGCCTACCTTCAGAACATACCGTCTGACGTGGCCAAGAAGAGGATAGACGCGCTCCTAGACTTCTTCGACCTGACCAAGGACGCGGACAGACTGGTGAAAGATTTCTCAACAGGTATGAAGGTAAGGGTCATGCTCGCAAGGACCTTTCTCCCCAACGCTCCTGTATTGCTAATGGACGAACCCACGGTTGGCCTTGATGCGCTGGGCGCCATCGAGACCCGGAAGCTCCTTCGTTCTGTCTGCAAGGACCTCGGCAAGACCATAGTCTTCACGACTCACAACATCGTGGAAGCCGAGAGGCTGTGCGAAAGGATAGCCGTGATGGACAAGGGCAAGGTAGTGGCAATCGACACACCTCTGAGGCTGAGCGAGATGACAAGGAGATTTCTGGGGGTGGAGGTGAAAGTCTCAGGATCGCAGGAGGACGCGTTGAAGGTGCTCGAACGTGTCGAAGGAGTCAAGCGAGTCAGGAACGTCCAGTCCGAAGAAGATCATACAGTCGTTCAACTGGAGGTTGTCAACGAAGATGAGGCCTTGACGAGAATACCTGAGGCCCTTAAGAAAAACGGGATAAGGCTCATCGGAATTCAAGTGGCACTTCCGACCTTGGAGGAAGTCTTCATGAGTCTGACGGGAGGGGAAAAGGACTGAAGCAAGCCGAACTCGTGGAGATACTTGAGGAAGACAAGCCCCACGTGAAGCTCCCCCTGAGACAGTTCTACGGCGTCGTGTGGTCCAGTATCAAGATGATGCTCGCCTACAAGTCCTGGATGATAATGGACCTGCTCAGTACTTTCGCGTCTGTTGTGATGTACTACTTCGTCGGTCTGCAAGTCAATCCGCTCAGTCTTTCACAGAGTGGCTGGGGAACCAGCTACCTAGCTTTCGCGTTGATCGGAGTAGCCTCGTCCAACTACCTCTGGTCTTGTCTGGTCAGACTGAGCCATTCCATCCAGCATGAAATACGGGGCGGAACCTTGGAGACAATCGCAGTTACTCCAGTGAACATGATGACTTTCTTCATAGGCCAGACGGTCCGCGGTTATCTTGTCAGTCTCATTCTACTTGTTGGCGTCTTCGTGGTGGGGATCACTGGGCTGGGTGTCCAGTTCGTGATGACTTCTGCTTCGCTAATGGCGGCATTAGTCCTCTTCATTCTCATGCTCATTTCCAATCAGGCTCTTGGGTTGATTGCCGCGGGAATCATAATGGTACATAAGCGAGGCGACCCCATCGCGTTTCTTGTCGCGTCAATGAACGAGTTCCTTGCCGGCGTGCTGTATCCGCTCGAGATGCTCGCCGCGTTCCCTTTGCTTCAGGCGATTTCGATGATGTTCCCCTATACTTACGCACTCGATGGCATGAGAAGGGCCTTGATCCTCGGTGCGTCGCTGGCAGATACCGGTGTGCTGACTGACATACTGGTCCTGTCCGGCTTCAGCGTGTTCTTGATGCCGGTCGGTTTCGTCGTACTTAACTGGGGTTACAGGACGATACGCGAGAACGGATCAACGGCATCATATTAGGTGAGCTTGAATGAAACTCGAAGAGATCATCGAATTCCTCGGCGAGCGCGTCCCCCGCTTGGAGGTCGGCGTTCTCGAAAAGGTCAGGGCTTTCGTCATCAGGGACTTCAAGACATGGTGGACGTACAGACTGTGGGTGCTGCTGGACATAACCGGTGCGCTTACATCCGTCGCGACATACTATTTCGTGTCAAGGATCGTCACTCCCACCGCTCTGGTCAACGCAGGGTACACCGCAGACTTCCTCACCTTCACAGTCATCGGCATATCATTCCAGCACTATGTCTGGTCATCCGTTTCCGGTCTCTCAGAGGCGATAAGGGACGAACAGTACGATGGCACCATGGAGACGATCCTATCGTCACGGACGAGCTTCAGGGTATTCCTTCTTGGCGAATCCGTGTTCAGGTTCCTGGTCGGGTCATACTTCCTGATCGCTTCGCTGGTGATGGGTCTCATCATAGGCGCCAAGTTCAACCTCACCTTGGGGTCCGCTCTTGCGGCCGCGATTCTGACGGTTCTCCTGATAGCCAGTCACATGGTCGTCGGCGTCTTGGGGGCAGGCGCGATTCTCAAACTGAAGCAGGGAGACCCCATAGTCTGGGCTTTCACTTGGTTGACCCAGCTGTTCTCAGGCGTACTCTATCCCTTGGGTCTGCTTCCAGGGTACCTGCAATGGGTCGGCGCTGTGTTTCCCCTCACTTTCTCACTTGACGGGCTGAGGAGATGCCTGATGAACGGCGAGGACCTCACTTCGATCGCGATCCTTGGGGATGCAGCGAAACTCGTCGTGTTCATAGTCGTAATGCTGCCTGTTTCTCTTTGGGTCTTCAAAGTAGCTTACGATTCGACCAGACGAGAGGGCGCCCTAGGTCAGTACTAGAGCACGTTCGGGCTTCAGTCCCCCGAGAACCTGATCGCAGATATCCTCAATGAAGGGAAGAAGTGTCCCTTGCCGAAAGTCCGTCCTTCTCTTGACATCATGTCCGTGTTGCGGCAGAGGTCAAGGATGTGACCTCCTGCCATCAGGTTCTTCACCGGGTGCTTCTTCTCTCCGTTCTCGATCAGGAACCCTTCGTCTATCGTTGAAGAGAACTCTCCCGTGACCATACTGGGCGTGAAGTCTGCGCTGATCGCAAGGATTCCCTTCTTGGTTTCGGCTATCATCTCGTCCAGCGAACTCTCACCTGCCTTCACCATGACGTTGGCTGGACCTGCACCGACGTACACGCCGTATCCTCCCCTCTGCGCATGGCCGTTCGTCTCGACTCCCTCTATTCCGGCCGAATAGGAGTTGTGTAAGAAGGCTCTCAGATTCCCGGCGCCTACAATCGACATTCTCCTTGTGGGCACTCCCTCACCATCGTAAGTGGTACTGCTTGCTGCACCGGGCAGCGTACCGTCATCGTAGACCTCCAACCAGTCGGGCGCTATCTGCTTCCCCAGCAGACTGGATGCGAACGTCCTGGCCTTAACCACTTGCTCACCCGATATGGCTGCCATCAAGCCGAAGAACACCGAACTCGCGGGCTCGGGTACGATGATCAGAGGCAATGAGGCGCTCTCCACCCTCTTCGACCCGAATTGCTCGACTGCCTTCTCGGCGGCCCTCTTTCCCACCCAGTTGAAGTCGACCCCGGCTGAGGAGACACCGTAGTCGAATTCGGAACTGCTACCAGTGTCCTCGCCCTGCCTGTAGGTCGCGGCGATGTTCCCGGACAAGATCGTCCGTTCATCCTCCACGGACACACCCGTGGATGTCATCAGGTAACTTCTTGTGCGACCTGCACTGACACCTCCCTCGTACATGGCGCCGAGGCGGACATCCTCCGCAGAATCCATCATCTCCTTGGCGAATCCTCCGACATCTTCCATGACAAGGTCAGCTACCTTCTGGTCGAAGAGACCTCTCACGTCTGGAGCCTTGGATGGCCCCGGTATCGCCTTGAAGAACGGGTCGGGTTGTGCCACTCTGGCGTAGGCCATGGCTGTGTTTGCGGTTCTCTCGACGTCAGACGGATCCAAGCTCTGAGAGTAGGCAGTCCCTAGTCCCTTGCCCTTGTATGCCCTAACACCGATCCCCACATCCACCGACGAACCCGTGTCCTTGATCCCTTTCCCCATTATTGCTATTCTAATCGAACGCGAGTATGAGGCGAATACCTCATAGAAGTCCAAGCCCCCTTGCGACAACGACCTCGTTGCTCTCTCTACCGGCGCAGTGAGGTCTATTCCTTGTACGTGGTCTGTCATTGCCTACCACCCACGACTATTCCATCGATCCTGAAGTGAGGTGCCCCTGCGTCGGTTGGAATTCCCTGACCCATCTTTCCGCACGTGCCAGGTGAATCCATCTTGAAGTCCTTGCCAACCGCAGTGATGTTCTTCAGGGCATCGAGCGTCAGCCCGTTGATTGAGACATCTCTGAGGTGATCCTGAAGTTCTCCTCTTTCTATCAGCCAACCCTGCTCCACCCTGCACGTGAACTGGCCTTTCTGAGTCTCAACATAGCCGGAGTTCATGCCTGTCAGGTATACGCCCCGCTTCACGTCCCCGAGCATTTCCTCGAAGGCCATGTCTCTTGGAGCTAAGTACGTGTTGGACATACGAATGATCGGAGGGAACTGATGTGACCTTGCCCTAGCACTGCCCTGTGGCTGTGCTTTCATCTTCGCGGCTGACTCCAGTGAGTGCAGAAACCCGACCAGCGTGCCGTCTCTGACTATCGTGTGGGGTTCGGCCTTGACGCCCTCATTGTCATAGACGAAGTGGCCGTTCTTCGGCATCGTTGGATCGTCCATGATTGTCACGATGTCGCTTGCGACCTTCTCGCCCATCTTGTCAGCGACAATGGACTGCCCTCCTAGCACACTGTCTGCTTCGCAGTTGTGACCGAAAGCCTCGTGCATGAAGAGACCACCCACTCTCTGATCCACCACGACAGTGTAGGTGCCAGTTGGAGGCGGACGAGCGCTCAGCAACTTCACTGCCTTCTCGGCTGCCTTTTTCGAGAACTGCTCGTCCTGAAGCTTGTTGACGACCTCGAAGCCAGCGACGCCACCTCCGTACTCTATGCCTGTCTGCATGTTGGAGCCTTCCTTGGAGATCACGCGACAATATGCATAGGTCCGTGGGGTCACTTCCTTTACGTATGTGCCGAAGGAATTGTGCACGACCGCGGTCGTGACAGCGTCCCTGTAAGTTGTGAATGTGTCCTTCACCCTGTCGCTGTAGATCCTTGCGACCTTGTCCAACTCGAGCAGCACTCTGACTTTCTCCTCGGGATCCACATCGTCTGGGTTCATCTTCGCCCTATGAACAATGGAGTCCGTTGCGGGCTTCTGATTCACGACCATCGCCTCCTCCACCCCCTCCGCTGCGATTGATCTCGCTCCCCCGATAGCGTCGGACGAAGCCCTATCAACTTCCGCCGGAGCGGTCGCGTTCGTGGAGGCGAACCCCCACCTCTTGTCCACGATTACCCTGATCCCTATTCCACTTATTATTCCCGAACCGAGCGTCTTTGCCACTCCGTTCTCTACGACGATGCTACTGCTCTTCTCCTCGAAGAACCTCGCTTCACAGAAGCTCGCACCTTGTTCGGTTCCTCTGCGAACTGCAGACTCCAGCAAACGCTCGTCCAAATTCAGGCAAGATGCCCTCCCGCGCCAATATAAGGCTGGTTTCCGTTCCGCCGACTTGTCCGCCCCGATGCTGTCCCTAGCTCCAGGTTCTGTTCGATGGGATTTCAGTACGTGTCTATCACACGCTCGATAAGGCCTATGGCCTTCCTCTTCTCGTTGAGATAATGCGAGTAGTTGTCGAGCGGAACGTCGGGAGGGACTCTGTGATCCACAGTGGGGATGAATCCACCCTCTTCAATGAGTGGCACGAGCCTCCTGACTTCAGCGTCAATATCGTCCCTTGACCTCATCAATGCAAGCTTGTTTACTCCGCCCATGAGGAGTACTTTCTTGCCGAACTCTTCTCTGAGCTTGAAGGCGTTAGTGTGAGCCGCCTCCAGAGGGAACATGCAGTTGATCCCACCTTTAAGCCAACCGGGAACTAGCTCGTTTATGCGGCCGTCGCAATCCAGTACGTTGATCTCCACTCCATGATCTTTGAGCATATCCGTGACCCTCTTGTATTTCGGAACCATGAACTCCTCGAACAGCCTGACTGAAAGAAGAGGTCCTCTGTTGTAACACATGTCCTCCCACCATGAGGCGTAGTCCACTCTGACATCCTTCAGTGCTCTCGACAGTACCGCCATCCAGAGGCTCGTGAGCGTATCCATCATCTCCCCGACCCACTCTGGCTCCCTGTAGAAGGCAAGCGAGAGCTTTTCCACTCCGATCCAGTTCCTGAGCCAACCGTAGAGGCTGCCGACGCTCACGTGGATCGGGTAGTCTCTCTCCCTGTATCTCGCGACCGCTTCCTCCCAGTTGAGTGAGAACCTCCCGGGCGTTTCAGGATCGAAGAAAGGTTTGAGCTTGTCCCAATCATCCCTGTTCCTGATGGGATAGCGTATGTAGCGCGGAACCGTCGATGTCCATCTCTTTCTGACATAGATACCTCCGATGCCATCGTCCACAACCGCAGTGTCACCTTCCTCACTCAGTACTCTCTCTGGGAGCGTGGGCCACATGCCGGTCACGACGGGCAGGCTCTCCTCGGTCTCCAAGCCTTCCAAGTCAAAGAAGAGTTCAGTGTCTCTGTTGGTCTTGATGTGCGAGGGCAACCCCTGCTCGTGCCACTTGTCGATTGTCTCATTCCAGTATCCGAATTCATAGTCAGGGAGCCTGTCGACATCCTTGAAGGTCATGGTCTTGAGGAATCTCTCCCGTCGGTTCATGGAGCGGGAGGGCAGGCCGTTCAGTTCTTATAAAGAGTCGCGGCGTCAGTCACAGTGAGAAGCGCTAGAACGGTAACTGGAGAAGGTGTCCCCATTCTCACTGGGAACGCGGAGCGCTTGTGGACGCTGGGATTGACCTCACGGCATCGGGTCCCAGAACCACAAAGCTCAACCTCTTCGAGACACCGTGAATGCTCACAGTCACGTCGACGAGGTTTCGATCTCCGGTTTGGTTCGCGATCACGCCGAATCTATGCTGATTCGCCTGTTGAGTCGCCGATTCCAGTTTCCAGCCAGCAGGGACGGTGATGTCTATCTCTGCCTCAGCAATGTCGATAGGCTCCCAGTCGCGCCACAGAGAGACTCCGAACACTCTCCCAATCCCGGGCCTGAGGACCGGTTCCCCGCCGTAGTGGAATGCCATCTGGAAATCCCCGACGCTCTCTACTGAAGACTGAGAATCGAAACCGATCAGGCTCCTGAGCCCTTCGTTGTTGAAGAGAAGCGACAACACGTCAACTGGTGAATCTGAATGATCCGAGAACTCTACTGTCTTGGACCTCTGCGATACGAATCTCCCCGCTAAGGCCTCGGTCCTGCGGGCAAGGTCTCCAACTGTCAGGGGCAGACCGTCGGTCACAGTGAACTTGACAGGTGTGATTGCGTCTCCTATCGGTGATTTCCACTCCTGAGGGATCTTCGAAGCTCCATGCATAATCCCGAGAAGAGATCCCAGTGTTGCTCCTGTGCAGTCTGTGTCGTACCCGCAGTTGACCGCCTTGCAGATCTTGTCACCGTAATCCTTTCCGTAGAGCCAGCCGATCACGGTGAAGCCATGATTCGGGATCGCATTGCAGGCGTTGTGATGGCCGAATATCGTCACGATTCTCTCTCTGGCTTCATCCCATTTGAGTCCTTCCTTGCGGCAGCGGACCGCCTCTCTAATGACTCTGGAGATGTGAGATGAGATCGGTATCATTGACAGACCGACACTGATGAGCACTTCAGGGTCGCTGATCACGAAAGCGGCACTCTCAACCGCAGACCAGAACATCTCTCCCCAGGTCCCTTCGCCGCCAGCGTGATCCATTGCCGAGTCCATCCATGCCATCTTCGCCGCGAGCTGTGGATCGCCCGGAGCGACACAGGCCCATATCTCGCTTCGGATGGGAGAACCCATCTCGTCGACGAAGTAGTTCTGAAACGCGCCGGAGATTGGAGGTTTGAGGCCGCGCTGAAGGTTGTACGTGCAGAAGCTGTACTCTGAGTACCAGTGCCGCGAAAGATGCTTCAGCCAGTACTCCGAGAAGTCTTCGAAGGCCGGGTTCACTCCTCTGTCCTCGAGCATCTTCAGCCAGGCGAGCTGGAAGTCCAAGTCATCGTTCGGGAGTGGCTCCTTCGGCACAGGGTCATAGTAGGTGAACGAGTGCACGAACTTCTGGCCTTCGACAGGAGTGCCGAGCGTGCCACCGATATTCTTTCCGAGCCAGCAGCCAAGCATCCTGTCACGGTACTCGTCTTTCCCAAGCTTGATCTTGTTCATGGTGTGAACCCTCATGTCTGTCAGACCGCGCGACCTTAAAATGGTTGCCAGATGTAGTCTTAATAGCGCGCGACTGGGCGTTGCCCCAGGTGTCTGCAATGCGCGAGTCTGAGGCCTGGACTCTGCTCGAAGAGGTTGAAACTGAAACTGCAAGGGCGAAGTCAGAAGGCTACTTCCCTCTTGATGTCGGCAACTCCCTAGAGGAAGCGAGGGACTTCCTGAACAAGTACAGAGAGGCAAGGAACTGGAAGGGAGGATACTGGGGGCGCGCTGAGAACTACGATCTGGGATTTCACCCTGACAGAGAGCGATCGCTACTCGATGCCCGGGAATCTTTGCTCAGGGCAAAGGGGGCACTCATCGCGCTTAAGCTACCCAAGTGGGCAAAGGAACTTCGCTACTACTACATCGATTCGATCTGGGGAGAGGAGCGCGTTGAATCACTTGACCCGCGAAGAGGAGTGGTGTTCATGTCTGGGACAGAGTGGGCTCTGAAAGGATTCCCTGAGTCCCAAGGAGGTCTTTGGAACCGCTGCAACTGCAGACCTACGAGAGAAGGCATTGACCTGATTGAGAAGTTCCACGCTGAGGGAAAGAGAGCCGGCACATACATGAGCGGAGGCATGACGGCGATCACCTATGCCCTGTTGCCCGATTCGGAGGAGGACTGGACGGACGACTTCATGAGGTGGTACGCAGGTGCTTACTGGCACGGCGAGAAAGAGAGATTCTGGGGAGCGAGAGGATCTTCGTCGGAATGGAACGCGGACATCCCCGCTCCGAAGGACTTCTCGAAGTGGATGATGAGACAGCTGGAATTCGCCCAGAGGATAGGGTTCGACTTCGTTCACCTCGACGAAGCCTTCGGAGCCTATCCGGATGCCAGCAAGCTGTCAGAGAAGGATCCGAACTTCGTGATGTGCCCGAACAACCTGGCCCGCATGTATGTCGGTGAAAGCGGATGGCGATTTGGGTGGACCGCTATGGGAGAGTCGTTGGGTCACCCTTCAGACTGGGACGACTTCAACGAGAAGATGAGGCAGAGAAGTCTGATGACCCGGAACATACCTTGGTGGGGATGGCACACCTACAAACCATTTGAGAAGGGTTACCATGACCTGACGCTCGCGACATCGCTGGCCAACAGGGGGACAGACGTCGCCCACAGCGAACCCTCGGACGAATGCGTAGAGTTCACGAGGAAGTTCTCCGACTATGTGTACGGATCTTACATAGACTCCTACGTGCCTCAGGACGTCATCAAGGCAAGAGGCACCCTGCCAACACTGAGAACAATAGTGGACAGACGGGTGTTGTCGAGCGATAGGGAGGAACTCATCGTTCACCTACTCAACATCAAGCCCGAAACGGGCTCCGTCGACAACATCGAACTCGAAGTCAACATCTCAGCCATTCGAGCCAGGGCGCCGCCCGTCATCACGCTAATCGCACCCGGTGCTCCTCCGACAGTGCTTAAGGCGAGGGCCACAGCAGACAAGCTCGAGTTCAAGGTTCCGAGCATCAAGACGTGGGGCGTGGTCGTGATAGGTGAGTCGCTTTTCTCCCGAGTCGAACTGCGCATGGTGTCAAGAGACGGTATCCCTGTCGCTGACCCATTGGACAACGCCTTTGTACCTGGCCATGAGATTCAGGTCGCTGCCACCGCAGAGGAACTCGTCCCCACGCAGTACTCCCTAGAACTGCACCTTCCTGAGGGCTGGAGATGTGAGGAGATCGGCAGAGACGGCCTAACCCGACTCTTTAGAGTCATGCCAGTGTTCGCTGAGGAGGGAAAGGCATATGCTATCACCCCTCTCGTGAAGAAAGAGGGACAGATCAGTCCATCATGGCCGCTGGTGCTGCAAGCCGCCGGGGAAGTTGACTTCAGACTCATCTATCCCGTCCTTGAATCTCCTTCCGCCGAGTCCGACCACGACCTTGAAGTGAAGAACCGCGGCAAGGCCAAAGCCGTGAAGTTCAGGCTGAGACTCCCGGATGGATGGAAGGCTGACAACTCCCAGTTCGACATGAACTTGGACGCAGGAGAAGTCAAGAACGTGAAAATCACGTTGATGCCTCCTGATCTCCACCTGAGGTTCTTGGATCAGCTCGACGTGACGATTCCGTTGGAATGGGAGCTTGAAGGGCTGGTCGGGACAGCAACTGTCGTGGTTAGGGTATTCCCCAAGCGGTTCCTAGTCTATGCGAAGGGGGTAGAGAAAATGATCATGCATTCGTACCCAAACTTTGAGTTCGTGGCGAGCATCGACGAGGCCAAGTCCGCGCTCAAGAGGGGAGAACGCGTTGCGCTCTGGTTCGCGAACCAAGACCCGGAGCAATGCCGTTCTGTAGTCGATGAGTTCGTGTCAATGGGAGGAGGAGTCGTGTGGATGGGAGAGCCATTCGAAGGAGTCAACTGTCCCGTCACTCCAGAGGGCGGCAAGCTGGAGTCAAGGCTCATCAAATACATTGAATTCCCAGGGGAGCCTGAGGATAGTCTGCTCCAGCCTGCGAGGAGGAAACGCGCCCAGTTCGAGTCAGAGACTGGCTTCGGAGGCTATGGCGTGAAGGTGAAGGATTGGGGGAGAGTCCTCGCAGTGTGGTTGAAACAACCGGAAAGCGGGAGCGACAGACAATCCACACTCCCAGCCGTGGTCGTGTCCGGAGATCCCGGGAGGAGGGTGGTCTACGTAGGTTCGGACTTGGAAGCAACCTCCGAAAACAGCTACAGGTTCGAGGAGAGGAACCACCATGAAAGCCACTGGTATCAGACCTACATCTTCTACAACCTGCTGAGCTGGGCGTCGAGTGCGTTCAACCTTTGAGCCAAGCCGACAACGAATCTTCGTCAGCTCGAATCGTGATGCTCGTCGACCTTGACTACTTCTATGCCCAATGCGAAGAGAGGAGGAACCCGTCGATTAGGGGAAAGCCGGTGGTTGTTTCCGTCTACTCGGGGCGGACCGAGGACAGCGGCGTCGTGAGCACTGCCAACTACCTAGCCAGAGAATACGCCGTCAGGTCGGGCATTCCGATATCCGTCGCCAAGAACAGACTGAAGGGCGTAGACGCAGTCTTCCTTCCCGTTGATCACGTGTTCTATGATGAAGTGTCGGAGAAGGTGATGATGGTTCTGCGTGGCTACGTTGATCGGTTCGAAAGGGTCGGGATTGACGAGGCGTACCTAGACGTGACCGAGAGAGCAAAAGGAGACTTCGGAACTGCAACCGAGATAGCGCGGAGCATAAAGGAAGAAGTACACACTCAGCTCGGGTTGACTTGCTCCATCGGGATAGGCCCTAACAAGTTGATCGCCAAGATTGCTGCGGACGTGAACAAGCCCGACGGCCTGACTGTTGTCAAACCCAAAGTGCTGCAGGAATTCCTGCATCCGTTGCCTGTAGGGAGCCTCATCGGAGTCGGCAGAAAGACTGAGGACAAGCTGAGAGCCTTGGGCATGGGTACAATAGGCGATTTGGCGCAAAGCAATGAGAAGACACTGATTGATGTCTTCGGACAGAAACTGGGGAGCTACTTCCACAAAGCGGCAAATGGGATCGACAGCACGCCTGTCCAAGAGAGGGGCGAGGCGCTGTCCATCAGCAGGATCTCGACCCTGAGGGAGGACACTCACGACCTAAAGGCCGTTGTTGAGTTGTCAGAACGACTCTGTGATGAGATCCACTCAAGACTCGTCGAAGCGAACCTGAGCTTCATGTCGATCACCGCAATAGCGATCACGAGAGACCTGACGATCCACACGAAGTCCAAGACCCTAGATGGGCCGACCGACCGGATTGAAGTTCTGAGAGGCACGGCAACTCAACTGTTCGGAAAACTACTGGACGAGTGGGAATTGCCTTTGAGAAGGGCTGGGGTTAGGGTCTCGGGCCTAACTAAGATCGAGACGCCGAACAGGCGACTGACGGATTTCACTTAGCGCAGAACGGATCGAGTCACGGTGGGGGAGGCGGAGGGTGCATGACGACGGATCCTGACCTCTTGCGTGCCAGCACACAGATTACCACAGCCCCCAGGCACAGCGCCCCAACAGCGCCAGCGGCTATCAGGAGCGGCTGAATGTCAGATGACGGACCTTCCACATCGAAAGTCCAGCTCCTCCTGCTCATGCTTCCCGTTGTGTCCCAGACTTCGACCATGACAACGTGGTTTCCAACAGTGAGCCCGCTTGATGGAACATACATCAGACCTGTACTTGTCAGAGTCGAGGAGGATGTGATGTCCTCGCCGTCAAGCGTCAGCTTGGTCTTCGCATGATCAATCAGGCTCCTCGTGCTGCTGTAGTTGACCGCGATCGTTGTTCCCGGGGAGACCTTCGAGCCCGGGGCCGGCCACAGACCTTGGATCGTCGGTGACGGGACGACTTCTATTGTTACTTCCCCGAGTAGCTGGCCTCCCTGCGTGGTCAATCGGACTGACATGTTTATGGACAAATCACCTGTGCTCGGAGTCGAGAGAGTCAGCATGAGAGACTGGACCGCAGCGTTGCTGAAGTTGAGGATCCTCACTGAGCTCGAGACCGCCCAGCCAGACTTGGGTTCTGTCCAGCTCACGAAGAGCATCTGATTGCCCTGAGACTCCGCGACAAGAGGCAGGCAGATGAACTCGCTGTGGAACGCCTCCACTCTGACCTTCTGGGTCTTCTGGGGCAGTGCCAAGACTGTCCATGATGCTTGATGAAGTTCAGTGAAGTTGCACGGCGAGGGATTGTAGACAGACATGGGGGGTGCCAGCATGGTGATGTGCTGTGACATCAGGAACGTCTCCGGGACAAGTCCTCCAGTGGGCATCCAGAAGGAGCTCTCGTACTCCGCCCATTGGCTGCTCGGGTAAAGGACCGCAACCCAGGCGTGCCCAGACGAGGACTCGGGGCGATCAGCAACGAAGCCCATTGATGTCACAGAGGGTATGCCGACTGCTCTCAGCAGGGCCGTTGCCAGATTGGCGAAGTTGACACAGTTGCCAATCCGATCGCGCAGAGTGCTGGAGGCATCGGCCTCGAAGGCGCCACCGACCGGGCAGCCGTATTGCACATTGGAGCCGACCCAGTTCAATACTCTCACCACGGCGTCCATCTGGCACAGGGACCCGTCGGTCAGCTGCTTGGCAAGAGCTGCTATGTCGGCATCGTCGGCTTGTATCTGGCTTTCTGATCGTAGGTATGGTGAGATGTCCTGAGAGAAGAGTCGTGAATCAACCGGGAAAGGTGAAGTCGTATTGAAGGGGCGATAGTCTACAGTGTGTCTTATGCTGGCTCTTGTGCTCGCTGTCAGAGTTGGCGGTGCATCTTGCCAACTCAGCTCGGTATACTGACAATCGAAGTTCTGATACCTGTCATATTGTCTCCTAGACGAAGCAGCCGGAGACTCGAGTATCTCCTGAGACAGAATCTGCTGATGGTAACCATATTCGTCCAACGACTGTAGCTTCAGCAGATTGACGATCGCAGTCCCATCGCTTCTCCGAGAGGCATTGACTGAGTACGTGTAGTCGATGGTCTCGACAAACTGCCCGTCCAGAGCATACAGTGCAGGTGTTACAGAAGCACCGGATCCCGTGACCTGTGGAAGAATGTAGATGACACAGATGAGGAACGCGAACGACGCCCTGCTGCCAGCACTTCTTTCCATGTCTCACTTGGGCATCCAGGAGTCGGGTCCTCCTTTGTGACTATACCGGAGGAGGCGGAGGCGGGGCTTGAGGAGCCATTCGTTGCTTTGTCTTCGATATCACCCCGAATGCCAATACCACGATTCCGACAGCCGCCAAGGCCAGGCCAGGAAGCATCAGGTTCATAGGCTCAGACACCTTCATGTTCAAGCTGAACGGAATGCCGTTCGCCCAAGGTGCCACCCCGTTGTCCCTCCGGGGATGAATGACAAATGTATAACTTCCATCGGCAGGTATCTCCTGCTCGAAGCTCACTGGCTGCCCGAGGCCTGTGGGTTCCACCCAAGCCAAGGCATCACTCTGCCCTATTCCACTGCTTCCCAGATACAGCGTGTTGTACTTAGTCGTGGTCATGAGTATCAGCAGAACTGAGTCACTGGACTCAGAAGGAGTGACAGTCACTGTCAATGTCTGATCTGCCGTGAAGTCTGATGTGACGAAAGCATACCTATCATCTTGGGTCAGTTTGGCAGGAGTGGATGGGAATATGTCAGACCAGCTGAATTCCTTGTACGATTCCCAAGTGCCGAATGCGACGAACCCACCGATGAGGATTATCACAATCCCAACAACGACGAACAGAGTCCTCATTTGCCACCGCGCTGTGCTGTCCGCTTATAAGCCTGAATCATGTGACCCCCTTCTCGTTCGACATCTCTGAGTGTTTCAGCGCAAGAGGGCAACAGCGACGGACTAAATGAGCAACTTGATGAGGCCGACGATGCCGAGTACCGCCAAGATGATGCCTGCGAGTACCAAGGCACCCAGCACGGAGAGGATCTTTCCGAACACACCGCCACGGCCGAACAAGGCACCAACAAGGGCCAGAGGGATCAGGATTATTCCTAGTACCAGCAAAAGAGGGATCGCGACGATCCCAAGAACGGCCGCGATGATTATGACGGCCAACGCAATTGCCAGTCCGGCGATGCCCAACCCTAGTCCCACGATCACGCCGATGAATCCCATGACAGTCATTTTTGTCGCCTCGCTCTAAACCCAGTGCAATGAGACGTATCTAGGACTTTCGCCTGCGCGCGCGACTGACCTCAGCAACCAGACTAGAGTTACAATGCCCAGGCAGTCTTCAGTTAGCTCGGGCTGCTTAGATCTCAGGCTCAACCTGCCGAAGTTGTACTCCCTCCTCTCAACTCTCGTCAAGTTCTCCACCCCTCATAGCACCGTAGAAGACCGCCATCAACCTCAGAAGCGACCTTCCCCTACTAGTGATGTCGTAGTTGCCGGACACTTCGTCCCTGTTGATCAACCTGACGTTCCTCAGCTTCTGCAGATGATGCTGTAGGCTTGACTTGGCGTAGTCGTCAGCGAACGCCTTCGATATCTCGCCGTAGGACTTCGGGCCATAGTACAGCAGCTTGAGTATCTTGATCCTGTCAGGGATTGACACGGACTTCATCGCGACGGACGCCATGTCCTCCGACATCTCATCGATTATGTCGCTCAGAGCGTCCTCACCGATCTCAGCGAAGCTCCTCCTTATGCTGTCCTTGATCATCCTAGCCAAATCGGTTGCCACATCCGCGCCAGCTTCGATGCCATCTTGACTCACGCTTATCCTCACTCCTGGCACTATCGCAGGGATTACCCTCTCTGGTCTTTCCGCAGTCCTTCTCCCTCTCATCTCCTCCGCATCTTTTCTCAGGGACTCCTTGAGTTCGTCGACCTCGCGCAGTTTCGCATCGAGCTCTTCCATCCTTTTTCTCAGCTTCTCCTCCCACGGTTCCTCAGATTCGGCCGCCATGCACTACCACCATCATGGTCCAACGGATATGGACCCGTTATTTAGGCGTTGTCCAACACTTGGGAACTAAAGTCCAAGTGACTTGAACCCGCCTAGAAGCCTCCCTTGTGCTTCATTTCCGGCCTTTTCAGCATTTTCCAGGCACGGCTCCGACTGCCTTGTCGAAGTCTGGTACAATAGTTTTGTACCCCTGTCAGCTGCTACATGCACGTGCCGGCCCGTCGCGGTCCTGCAGTCAGTCCACCAATTCCAAGAACACAGGCGTGCTGTCGAGAGGAACGGCGTCGGTCTGAACCGTGATGGAGGACTGCAACACTGGTCCGCCATCGACACCCAACTCCGTCACAATGAAGCTGACCCTCACGGATGCCGGCTTCTGCGGAAGCAGGTCTCTGAGGTTCACCGCCTCTGAGCCCGCAATGACCCGTAGCCATGAAACATAGACCTTCCTTCCCTTGACGGTGAACTCGTACAGTCTGATATCACCCACGCTGAGATCCCTTGCGTCGGTGAAGTCGCCCAACTCCCCGGCCAGAATCTTGAACGTGTAGAAGGAGGGTTTCTTCTGTCTGTCAGCACTGACCAAACCCATGTTGCACCAAGGCCCGTTCCAGAAGGAATCTTCAGTCTCTGACATGAGCCCCCAATGGTACCTCTCGACTTTGTTGACTGCAGCGATCACATGTAGCTTCACCACGAACTCCGCGTTTTCTCTATCTGTATAATAGCCGTAGTACGCATCGCCATAGTTGGACTGCTGTCCCTCCCTCAGCTTGAATGGACCTCCCCCTTCAATGCACCAGATGGGTGCACTGACGCCGTACTCGACTAACGCTGATTGCATCCACTTCACCTTCCCCTCGGCAAAAGTCTCCTTCTCCTCATACAGGTGGATGTCGACAATGTCGTAGTATCCTTTTCCGTCCTTCAGGATGGACTTGAAGTCTCCCATCTCGTTCTTCACTATTGGGTTTGCCGCGAGTTGAGTTCTCGCAAGCCTCACTCCATTCCACACTCCTGCGTCGCTATCATTGATGAAACCTGTCACGTAGGCGAAAATCCTCGCGTAGTTCCCGGCAAGCCCTGGCAGTATCACCTTCGCTTGCGGGTCTTCGCCCTTCACTGCTGCGTAGGTCTCCTTCAGGAGGTCAACGTAAGTGGCGGCATCTGGAATCCATATCATGGGATACTCTTCTAGGAAATGCCAGTTCCTGACTGGGAATCTTAATCCGGGGAAGTCGTTCTTGCCGTCGCCATCATACCTCTCGACCATCGTGCGCACGAAGTTCTTCCACGCAGTCACTTCGTCTTGGCCGTGCGGATACAGCTTCATCGTAGCTGACTGCGGAGATCTGAGGAACCCCTGAAAGTCCGAACTCCCCATCTTCTGCCTGATCTCCTCCTTTTCCGCCTCAGAAGCGCACATTGGCATCAGGACCATCGTACAGTCTAGGCCTATGTTCTGTATTCTTGCCACTTGGGAGTCGATCTCTGACCAGTCATACTGGTTCGGTGACTTCTCTATGGCCGCCCACAGCACGATAGGCTGCATTGATATCCAGGAGACATTGGGTTCGTTGGCTAGAGCATAGTCCCTTGCGTCCTTCAGGATCGTGAGACCGAAGAACATGTTCCTGTCTTCGAATGGATATATCAATTGATGTCGTTGGAATACCATCACGTAGATCCCGAGCGAGATGCCGGCAATCACAACGAACACAGCGCCGATGATGACCAGATACTTGGGGTCCACATGGCAAAAGTCCGTGCGGATGAATTAAGCGTTTCTTGGCAAGACTATCCAGACAAATGATAAAACCGGAAGGGCTTCCACGAGGAGCATGGGAGTCTATGATCACCCCGAGTACTACGAAGTCGCCTTCAGCTACCAGAAGGCCAAGAGACAGGTTGACTACTTCGAGAGAGTCCTCAAGAAGTATCGGCGAGCCAAGGCGAGGAGATTCCTTGACATAGGCTGTGGACCGAGCTCCCAACTCAGGGAGATCGCCAGAAGGGGGTACGAGGCCGTAGGGCTCGATCTCAACCCCAAGATGCTGCGCCACTTGCGGCAAAGAGCTGCGAATGAAGGCCTGAGGATCGATACCATTCTGGCCGACATGAGGGATTTCAACCTAAGAAAGAGATGTGACTTTGCGATCACGTTGTCTGGTTCTCTGCATGTTTGCTCCAACGAGGAGTTCATGAAGCATCTAGCATGCGTCGCGAATGCTCTGAACTACGGGGGAGTCTACTTGCTCGAGAATGTGGCACTTGGTCTCAAGCCTCGGTATCACCAAAGATGGATCAAGACGAGGGGGCACATCCGGGTTGACACCGAGTTCGAATCCGTCCTCGTTGACCCTTTGCGGCAATTGTATGAGGAGAGGTTGGTCCTTCGTGTGCGTGACCAAGGTAGGTCAAGGGAGTTCGAATCCACCACGAAGACCAAGTGTTTTGCGCCGCAGGAGTTCAGATCGCTGGTCGAATCCAGCGGGTGCTTTGCGTTCCTGGGGTTCTTCCGCCATCTTTCGCTGAAACCGCTAACGAGAATCGAGGATGACAACATTGTTCTGATGCAGAAGCCACGGTAGAGCCGGCACCGAGCGATGAGATGAAAGGCACTCACGCAGCGATACGCTCCAGCCCTCCGATGTTGCATTCCCCAAAACAGCAACAGCATCACACATCCAAGGAGGGCATGAGCGAAAGCTATTATCCCTCCAAGAACTCAATCTTCAGGCAAAGCATGCTGAAAGACATGCAGGATGCGCAAGGTCACGTGTTCTACGACTACTTCAAGGGCGAGGAATCCTATGAGATAGTGGAGCGGGACGACGGTTACTTCGATTACGGCAACCCTGCGCTCTACTTCGCTCAGTACAACGACTGGCCCGAGGCGGAGAGAAAGGCAATGAAGCGGGCGCGAGGAAGGGTTCTTGACATCGGGTGCGGCGCAGGGAGGCATTCCTTGTATCTACAGGAGCAGGGATTCGATGTCGTAGGGATCGACAACTCGCTGCTTGCAGTGGAGACGTGCAAGTTGAGGGGACTCCGCGATGTGCGACTTCTTCCGATCAATGGCATCTCACCTGAACTGGGAGTGTTCGAGACAGTTCTGATGCTGGGCAACAACTTCGGGTTGTTCGGAAGCATTGATGGGGGCAGACGACTTCTCA